>Ga0123357_10007431_pt1 | contig 13535 bp, 6 predicted proteins | sample TergutEmb28metaG_FD_89873 | JGI IMG/M metagenome (GOLD analysis project Ga0123357, IMG submission 89873) | Embiratermes neotenicus P4 segment gut microbial communities from Petit-Saut dam, French Guiana - Emb289 P4 | ecosystem: Host-associated > Arthropoda: Insects > Digestive system > Gut ...
GGCTGAGTCGACCCCAGGGCCATAGTGCGATCGGAAGGATTTTATGTCAATGAAAAATTCCAATGACACCATCTGGAATCGAACCAGCGACCTTCCGATTTGTAGCACAGCACCTTAACCACTGTATCACCGCGGTTCCCTTCATAAACCAGTACAATTACAAACCAAGGGGTGTAAAATCGGACGACGAGTGTGGCCAAGCATATGACCTCCACGACCAATCCAAAAACTTCCATGTCGTGTATGTAAGTGGTGTGTGACTTCGTAATGGGATGGATCGCCTTCGTTGTGTTTAGTCTAGCCTGGGTAGTAATGCTGTAGAACGTTTCAGCTGGTCCTTTGGGAAATGCAGGTACCTGTGCTCTGTGAAAAATCCTAGTTATTGGGTACTAAATGAGACTGAACTTAAAAATTCACTGAAAACCGATGTTGAATGCTGCTTGCAATTGAATGCAGGGGGATTCTGGGGGAACGCACTGGGGTTTGTGGCAGTTTGATACCTTGCCTGTCGTAAACTGTGCTTAATTAGTAACAGACAAGGGCGAATACTGTTCCATAATGCAACAAAAAAAAAATCTACTCGAGAAGCGTAATTCTCGATTTTGAGACCTTGAAACTGTTATCGGTGGTGTGAAATTCGAGGTGTGGTTGTTTTGACGTGTAATACGGCGCGCGCGCACGCACACACACACACACACACCGAATGCGCTGGACCCTGCATAGTACTTCTGTTAGTCATAAACCCATTTTCGTTACCCAATCCCTGGCACTGCGTGTGGATAATCCCTTGTCTATGTCTCTGGTGTGTTCTGCTGACACCTCTTTGTTTGAGTGGCGACGGTTTGGAGATCTACGTCTGATTCTTTAAACTTAGATCGTGTATTCCTATAAAGGAAATTATTTTCTGCGCCTTCTTAATTTGTGAATTTCTTATACACCATAGCGCGTGACGTACATGCAGCTTCTAACGAACAACCGAACTAATCAAATCTACATGCCGGCCCGTGGGTGTGCACAAATGGCACTGGTGGTTATAAACATACAATTCAGTATAAATACATGCTGCTCTTCCATTGCAACAATGATTGCGCGAACGCGCCTCAGCGTTACGTCATACGTACATTGCCTCTTCTGTTGGACCTTACGTTTATGGACCTAGCGATGCCTCGATTCCAAACTTCTCACTTTTCCCATGTTGTTATGCCAGTTCTATTACATCAAATTATTAGGTGGAATCCATGGCATAACCCTTGTAGAAAATGTCAAAGAACTCAAGCATCTGGTACAGAAGTTTAGACGGGGTGCACACAACAACACAAACATAAACACAGACAGTAACGTAAACAAATCAGAGATCATTATACCAATCGTAAGCACAATTTGTTCCTTAAGAATCGGAAATAGACTAATGTACTTGGGGAGGGAGAGGGGAGGGGAGGGAACATGAAGTTTTAATAAAAGTATCTTAGGTCACTTTTACCCTATAAAGCGAAAAGAGTTGAAGCTACAGAAATTTAAGAGATTCGGTATTGCACTTTTCCAGAAAGTAGAGGTGTGTTGTGTGCTGCAGCATACAGATTTCGAACCGCGTATTGGACAGCAATGGAAGAAATGCTGTCGGCTTCCCGTACATTCGGTAGAAGTGTGAGACTAGAAGAAGGGCTTTTGTAGTGAGTGAAGAGTAATCCATCATAGAACCAACTATCCATATGGTGACAGGACCAACGTCTTTTTTGATATGGAAATGAGATTAGTGATGGTATTTTGTAAACTCTGAGTAAGAGCTCCAATGAAATAGGGGAGTCGGAGAACTTCGTTTTTTTAGAAATGCAAAACGTGGGTTGGTGGATAAGAGGTAGCGTGAGTGAGGTTGAGGATCCCGAGGAGGATTAACGGTGAGAATCTGGAAGCGTAAAGAGAGATGAAGAGAGAAAACTAGATTTACATGGCGTGCATAACGGACACAACTGCTTTGCAAGGGAATTTGGAGGGACTGAAACAAAGTAAAACGCAGCTCTTCAAAGTCAGAACTTGACAAATTATGCAGATTTTTTTTGACAAAGAATTTCATGAAATTAGGTCACTGGCCACGAGGCTTTCTTCACAGTATTATACTTCTGCCCTACTCACAACTGATTCTACTTATGCATGTCGGAATGTTTACCATTATGACAAACCCCCGCCATTAGTTTCTGTGCCCAGCCAGCTGAATCTAACCCACAGCCTTAAGCTCATAGTTCCTTGAGACTTATTTTGATATATTTCATATTCGTGGTTCCGTGCATCGTAATTCTAGGTTGAAGAAATCCAACGAGATGCAACAGTATGCAGATATTTATTTACTGCTGAATTACTCTACGTGTTTCGGGCGTCCATCACGCACATCATGAGTACATAAAACTGTAGTTGCAGCCTCTGGTACAGATCGTACAGTACCAGAGGCTGCAACTACAGTTTTATGCACGCCTGATGATGTGCGCGATGGACGCCCGAAACACGTAGAGTAATTTAGCAGTAAATAAATATCTGCATACTGTTGCATCTCTTTGGATTTCTTCAAACTTATTTTGATATATTATTCTTCGATATGTGCCTACATCGGTAGGTTTAGTTCAAAATTTTCATTAGCATTTTTATGCACATAATTGTGCATAGTTTTGACTCAGTCAATGAAGACTGTGTCTCTCTTATCACATTCCGTGAAGGGTAAAATTATGAATACCCTCATTGTGCACTTTCCATGTTTTCTTCGCTGTTTGATACCTTTTCTATATAATGTCAAAATATTTTCCTTAGCAATTTCATTGACAAACTTTTTTTCTTCCCTACTCTGAGAGACCAAATTCACACCCTCAAAAAAAAAAATTGTAAAATTAATATATTTTACAAAATTGCTGTACCGTGCTTCAAATTTGGCGTGTTAATGTGTAAAATATATGTATATAACCCTTGCAGCCTAGTGATTAGTATACTTACCGCCAGATTTAGAACTAAATGTCTGTGACGAATATTTCAGGGCGAAAATATTCAATAAAAACTGACCAGCCTCGTGGTCTAGTGGTCAGAGTCTCTGACTACTAATCATGATGTCCCGGGTTCGATTCCCGGCTCTACCGTGGGAATTTTCCCTGAAGGGGAGGATATTCCCGCGGTGACCATGGTCTGGGTAGGTTAGTAGAATTTAGGTTTAAGGGCCCTCCTGGCACTACATCCTCCTATATCACCACTCACATCGTACGACACACACCTAGCCACTGCTCCACAACACATTCCCACACAACATGATATGCTTCCACAACACCTCGTTTGCAAATACGAATTGAATTGTGAATACTGTAATATAACTTTAGCAAGGAACAAAGCTACCTGATGACGATCTGACAAGATCGAAACATGTCGGAGTGTTTTAAAGTGTTGTGAAGTGTTTTAACTGAAATTGTATGTGCATTCGTTGGTTGATAAATTGAAGAGATTAATGTTATATGTCTACTGATTTGTCATACAGCATAATGTCCTCTTAATACCATTCTTCGTACAAGGAACCCCCCCAGCCAATCAGAAATTATTTTACCAGTATCGTCCGTGATGTTTTAAATATGAGAAAGCTGATGTATCAGAATGTAACCTGCTACAGTTCAGCATTGTTTACGCAAAAGAATTGTGTGTCTCTAAGACCAATGTACTTCCATCTATATCTCGATCTACGAAGCGGCACATGCCACTTCCAACAAAAAAATATTATGGACTTTAACATGCCCTTTATTTAAACGAAATTATTTGTGTAGGAGGATTCGGACGCATGAATCAGACACTTTCCACTTCCATTCTGACGGGCTGGCAACAAATTCCGACCTTCCATCTGTTCTTTGTCTTTGGCGGGTCCTTAAGTATCTCACACAGCCAGCCGTCCTTTTCAAGCCCCTCTCATCGACGAAAATTAAGTTGAATTATACCTAGAAGTTTCAGTTCGTACCGCACAGTAAACACTCCGTCTCCGTTATATCAACCAGTCGGTTTATTCTGTACAGGAAAATAATCGTAGTTTGTTCTAAGATCCGTGAAAAACAAAGAAATACACTCTGTGAGCAGAATTTAGAGTTTTAGTGTTAAAAAACTGGTGGTACATATAGTAACCTCTAGGCACTAAAGGAATAATTAAACCTATCAAACGGGGACTTAGTTGGACAACTAAGAGCTTATCAGTTGATCAAAAACGAAGAGAAAGGAGTTTATTCCGAAGGTTAAAGAGATTTTAGTACGAGAAACGGCGACGTTTTTACTGAACACCCTATCCTTTTGAGAAAACAAATTCCGGTAAGAGATAAAAGAGCGAAAACTTTATTAGTCGTGTTTGAAAGAAATATCACAAACTCTCACACGAAATTTTTGTAACTGCAATGGAGTGCTCCGAAGATGATTATTTTCTGCTAATTTTCAACTTTAAGAAGACCATTAGAACCTGACCTTCCCACATTCTCGTAGTTAAAATATTATAATATAGATTATAGTGGTTTGACAAGATTCAGCCTGTAGTCTTCTGGAAGCACGCATCGCTTGCTCATAAGGCCCCCTCGGCTGCACACTTTACATGCAAGATCCTTCAGATCCAACGCAGTTCATCTACCTCTTTCTTCGTTGGTCTTCATCGGTCATCTAATATTTTAAAACTAGACTAACTCTCATACAGAAATGATAAACTGAAATTATACAGGACTTTAATTCAAATAGTGTTCAGCTACGGCTGTGTTGCGTCCTTGGTGACTCAGTCATCAAAAGAAAGGCTAGCACCAACTGAGAGGAAAATACTGAGAAGAATCTTAGAACCAGACTATGAAAATGACTTAAGATGGGGAGTAAGACATAAATATGAGCGCAGTGAATAGTTGGATGGACGTGAAATAGCGAAAAAGGTGAAGTTCGAAAGCTTAGAATGGGCTGGTTTTGTAGTCCGAAGGGATAATACTAGAATATCGAAAAAACGGACCACAGGAACATTTCATGGAAGAAGACCTCTGGCAAGACCACGGCTGAGATGGGCAGACAGCATCAGGAGGGACTCCTCAGTGCTGTTGAGTATAATATGGTGGAAGAGACTAGTGTGGAACATGGCTGTCTGGTGGCAAACTACTGAAGAGTCCAGGGCCCGATGCGGGCTGTCGATGAATTGAAGAAGAGAAAAGAAAAGAAAGTAGGAGGAGGAAGGGGAGGAGGAGGAAGAATTGACTGGTCAGCTTACAATCCGGCCGATTCTCTTCCCCTTCAGAGTTAAAAGTCTGTTGCTTATTGGTCGGTAATCTTGATGGGACCCATAGCGAGTGGTCAGCCACACGTCCCAGCCGATTGACCCCCGGATGAGTCCACGCTACACTTTGAACAAGAGGATGACGGAGGTGATAAAATTTTCCTAGCGGGAATCGCAACATGAATGTCGACCTCAGTGATTCTACTTCCAGCGGTGAAGGTGAAAATAGAAAAACTTATGTATGAGAACAGACAACAGATTGCTCGTGATTTTTAGTTTCAGATTTATGATTTGTGTCGACATGGGGGAAATAGTTCTATACAAAACTGTATTTTGTTCTAAATATAAATAACGATAATTAACCTAATATAATTAGAGCTTGTGAATGTTATTCGATATATATATATATATATATATATATATATATTTGTATAAAGTAGAGCTGTGAGGCCCTGACTGAGTCGGTGAGCAGGAGATTGGTGCCAGACAGGGCTGTAATGTTCCTACCGTTCTGATGTATTTATTGACGGCGTAATGTGCATTGATAGGGAAGAAAATACAAGGTGGTTCAAATATGACCGGGACTGATTTGTGTGTAAATCTGACGACATCAGTCCCGGTCATATTTGAACCACCTTGTACACAACACATTTAGTGGACAATCAATATCTGTATTATTATTGGTCGAAGACTTAGCAATTGGGTGATTAACCATCAATGGTTTAGCGATAGGGACTGATAAGGCAGTGAAGTATTGTACGGACAGGAATGTAGCATGCAACCTTAAGGAAACTGAAGTAACTGTATTAAAAAAAAAAAAGAGGAAAACTGAAAAATAGCGAACGTTTGTATATGTACGGTCAAAAATTGGAGGATCAAAAGTATTTATTTATTTAGTGGTAAGGTAAAGTTAAAGCAGTCCCGTTACAGGCCTGGAGTGGCCAAGAGGGTTCCGGAATTTAAGGTTCCCAGATTTCATGACAACGGCACGGGATGGTGGTAGGGTTGTCAGCCTTACGCACCGGCCGCCTTACTCCCAGGAAATGCTCATGGTACTCATTTCTATTATAGGCTGGGTCGACCCCAGGGCCATAGGATTTTATGTCAATGAAAATTTCCAATGACACCAGCTGGGATCGAACCAGCAACCTTCCGATTTGTAGCACAGCACCTTAACCACTGAGCTACCGCGGTCCCCATTTATTTAAGGATTTGATAGAAAAGTTCGTAAGACTAGAGTGTGTGTGTGTTTGTGTTTTGTATGTATGTGTTTTGGTTTGTGTTTGTGTGTGTGTGTGTGTTATGGTGTGTGTTTTGTCTGGGTGTATATTTGTGTGTTTGTGTGAACCCCCATCTAACTACGTTGCAATCAAATATTTTACATGTTTGTCCCTGATTCGTAGTAGGTATTTGTGATTCTTAGCGTGTCGTCAGTTGATACATCGATTAGGACAAGAAACTTTAAAGGTTCTGTAATTTATAAAAATGTATGTAGACTTACATGTATCGTGTCATTTTACAAAAGGCAACCCAAACCCACCACGTCACTGAACTCTCAGGCCTGCTAACACTTCAAAGATACTAGGCCTATTAAAATTGAAATGAAAATTTGCCCCTATGTCTACATGTCAACCCTCGAAAGCTTACAAAGGACTTGGAACAGGAATTGGGCTGTAGAAAAATTCGGACGATTAGCTTCACGATCCGGTCGCTGTACCTGCGTGGAAGTAGCCCTCGGCGTTGACTGGATGTAGGTTAATTTGACTCTGCACCCAGTGTGGACGGACAGCGAGTGGAAAAATTTTTCTCTGCCGGCAATCAAATATTTTATTTTCGGCCAGTATCATACCGTTTATGCTGACTGCTTGCTTGCTAGCAAGCAGTCAGCATAACATGTATGATACTGTCTGAAACATGTAGAGTCCTATTACAAAAATAAATTTGAGAAATTAGTGCTTCTCGTTGGCTTTATTATAAGAATATATCACGATGCACGGTCCTCAGAATGTCAAATTTAAGCAGGTAACCTTCCACTTTCTGTAGACATTTTATATTTGCAAATTTTACAGTTTTCTTGAAGTCTATTTATTCCTTAAAGATCCCTCATTTCTTATAAACAGACTTCACACTTCGGACTGAAGCTTCATGACTTCACTTTCGATAAGAAAACATGAATTGTTGTGTTCAAAGCGCAGCTCGTGTCTCGCGGTCACCACACTGCTTCTCGGTTATAAAAAGCGGTTGTTTAGTGCTGTACAGGGAAATAATCGCTGTTTGTTCTGGAATATATACATAACCCCATAAATACGGTGCGTGGGCAGAACGTATAATTTTTGGATGTTAAACCTCTTCGTACAAAAATTAAAACTCGCTCTAAAGGGTTAAAATACGTTTGGCGCCTTCCAATTCAGCACACAGGCCATAGGACGGTAGTTTTTCCCGATTCCTGCCCTGGACTCTTCATTTTTCACCGTGTCATTCCCTTTATTTATTTATTTATTTATTTATTCATTTATTTAGTTTCCTTCAACTGTATTTATTCTTGACATATATCCAGATAAGTTTTTCACAATAGACCGTTTCTGTCCTTATATTGGTTACAGTATTTGCTAGTCTGTTTTGATTTATAATTCCTTGGACTTAAAATGAAAGTGCTGTAACTGCGAATTTCTCAGACATATAGAAGCATACTAAATGTTCAAATGACTTCAACATGTTCCACTTTTCAGAATAATAAAATGTTGCATACATCTAATGCCCAACATACGTATTAGCCATTTTACTGTGCTGATACTTTACGAAGTGTAATAAAAGATCTTCCACAAGTTTCCCTTATACACCTTCGTGGCATGTACAGTCCCTTCCTTTAATCTTCGTTTCCCTTAATTCCCTTATTTTTCTATATGCATTACGTCATTCATTTAATCGTTTCGTTATGTACTTACTTCATTCTTAATTAGTTCTTACCTTCTTTATTTCATTCTTTGTGAATTTATTCCTTGCCCCCTTGATTTCATTTTTTTTTTTCACTCTTCGTTTTTTTCAAGTTTTTCTGTTTATCACTTACGTCAATGCGTGTTATATTTGTCACTTGCTATCAACGAAATTCAACTTTATTGGGACGGTCCTGTGGTGTGGCTTCCGGGGGTATTGGTACCGCCACGTGGTCGTCAGTGAATATTGATATTGTTTGGCGCTTCCCACTGCCGTCGAGCGCCGGTGAACGGAAGTGGCATCTAGCGGCTTGAACCGAAATTACCACCACACTCAACAACAACAGCAACAACAAATCATTTCCTTCCCACGGCATCTTCTTTGATCTTCGAGTTCCGTAAAAAGTAACATTAATTCTACCCTTCATATCCGGACGGTTTTAAGTCCTTGTGCTGTTTAAAAATATTAGGTTAAGTTAATTTGTTCAGGGCAGAGATTGGCGAAGGAGTGAGATCACACTGGTTTCCTTTTGGGCAATAGACGGGGAAGAACCCCTAAGCGCTGTTAAGGCCATGCTCCAGCAACAGAACAATACTGGTGCTAAACCCAATACGCAATACACACGTAGTACAGTTGTGTTAAATTCTTCACATTTCATTATTGGTGGTTCCTTGCTTTTAATGTCGTTCTGAATGATTCGTACTCCTCACCCAATATTGTGCGGGTGATAAAATCGAGAAGAATGAGATGGGCTGGGCATGTGGCGCGTATGGGTGAGGAGAGGGGGTGTATAGGGTCTTGCTGGGGAAACCGGAGGGTAGGAGACCACTGGGGAGACCTAGGAGTAGATGGATGGATAATATTAGGATGGATCTTTAGGAGGTGGGATGTGGGTATATGGACTGGATTGGGCTGGCCCAGGATAGAGACAGGTGGCTGACGCTTGTGAGTGCGGTGATGAACCTTCGGGTTCCGTGGAATGCGGGGAGTTTCTTGACCAGCTGCAAACCAGTTAGCTTCTCAAGAAGGACTCTGCACCATGGAGTAAGTAATGTCGTTCTGAATAATAGATACTTCTTTTTCCGCTGTCGATGGACATCCCCAACCAAGATGTTCTGGAAATTCACCAATGAAGACGTACATTCGAGGGAAAAGTCTGTATAAGAGCGAAAATGGTCACATTTCAACCCTTTACACGCCGAGTTAAATCCCATCTGCCATCTGCTGGCATTATTAGGAGCTCACCATATTATCTACTTTAGCAGAAAAGTGGTTAACTTACACGACGCAAGACCTTATTGTGATTTGGCGTGGGGAAATTGGCACTAGAACAGCCCGTTCCCTCAATACTTTGGTTTGCCCTTTTAATTATGATGAAACAGATGTTCCATGCTTAAAATTCATTAATATGTCATTGATGCTCCTCTGTGTGTTGACGGCATTAAATAAACCACAGGCAAGACACGCTTTCGCCTAATGTTTGTGCCTTCTCAGCAATCCTAACAGTCTGATACCCTGTCACTCGAAGAGAGCCATTTTGTAGCGATTTTATTGTTGCTGGCAACAATAAAACTTTCTTAGGTCTTCATGTAAAGTGCCAGATATTTTTGTCCGTTTTTAACCACATTTTGGAAATTTTCCGATGGATTTTTGTAAACGTCCGCACTGTCAAATTTCACGGAAATTCGGCCAGTGGCAGCCGCGCTGATACATGCGGACAGACGGACGGACATGACGAAGGTAATAGGCGCTTTTCACGAACAAGCGAAGGCGCCTAAAAATGAAGATGTGTTGCGATATTTGAGGGTACCCAAATCTCGCGTTGCATTCTGACGTGCTGGAAGAAAGATTGGCCGGCTAGTGCTTTCGGCTGCAACCTTACGAAAAAAAAAATGTAGTGTCCGTGATGATAATTGGTGTGTTATGAATCTTGGTTCGATTCCCTGGAGGGCAAGAAATTAATCTCATCTTCAAAGCGCTCAGACCAGTTCTGTGGCCCACCCAATGAGTATCGGAGAATCACTCCCCGGGGGTGAAGCGGCCGGCACGTGAAACCATCCGCTCACCCCATCCAATGTCAAGGTCAAGAGTAAGTAGGTCTATACCTCCACTCCCCCATATACCTTGATAGCCTACACAGGAACCACTTTATTTGTTGCTGTAAAAGGACAGAAACTTGCAGTCCCTCACTGTTTTAAAATGGAAAGTAATGGGCCTGGTAAATTACGTAAACTTATTGTAGATATACGTTATTTCAGATTCGTAGATTTAACAAGAACGTTTTTAGTTGTGGAGGAGGTTCTTGCAGATTCGTCATCCCAACAGTGCAGTCATCAGGCATTTTCACTTTGACTAACGCGTTTCCTTGCATTTCGGCTACGCCACTTTAAACGAGCCATCCAGCAACCAGTGCCACAGATGTGTGTCGTCTTAATGTTAGTTAAATGTTTGCTGCGGGATTTTTTATGCCTTGTGGGCTTTACAAGTAAGATTGAGTTCAAAATAGAGTTGAGCAAGAAATATATGCAAGTAAAACAAGGAATTCTGGGAAGAAATGATGACGTCTGCTTTCCTATCGATTCCTGAAACTGTACAACGAGCATAACAATGGTTGATTTCAAACTTTCGCCGTGTTCTGAATGTCGCATGCTTTCTACTGGGTAATTCCCCGGCGTCTGAATTTTATATGCCGACGTTTCGGAACACTCTGTTCCATCTTCATAGCCATGTAGGTATGAAGTATGACAAGGTTTGAGAATGTTGGGTATTTATACGGGAAAAGTTTTGGCTTGAAAATAGCTTGAGTCAGATTGGCTCAGGTTATTTTCAAGCCAAATTTTTCCTATATAAATACCCCAACATTCTCAAACCTTGTCATACTTCATACTTACCCTACTATGAAGACGGAACAGAGTGTTCCGAAACGTCGGCATATAAAATTCAGACGCCGGGGAATTACCCAGAAGAAACACACAGCGTAACAAGGGTTATTTTCGACAGTCGCTTTACAATTTTATTCTTTGTTTCTGTGTAATTCTAGCGTTATCCTGAAGTCTGTAATTTTAAAACTTGAAGACATGATGTTACTTGCGGGATGTGCTGGTAGCTTTGTGACACACTTCCTTGAAAATTCACACTTCATTGTTAGCTTTCCTGTCAGTTGTAGGTTTGTTTGTGTTTTAAAACACTTGCTGTGGGTGCGGTGTGTTTTGAGATTACGAAGTATGAGTACTGTTATTAAGTAAAGAATCGAAGGTGAGACATGGGACAGCACGTACTGCTGTCGGTGGTCACCCGGAACTCCCATCAACAGAACACACTTCTTTCCTCTTCTGATCCTTACTTTCCTATCGAAAACGTACTTCTGACTAGCGTAATTATCGCCACACTGAACTGTGGTTGTTAATTTTGCCCGTTTTCACAGTTTCTGACCACAAAAATCGGACGACGCTCTTTCCTATCTTTGGCACATGCCATCATTCATAGCAACCATATTAAACACGCCTCAGAATTCCCACTATTTGAAAGCAAATGGAAGTAAACTAGTTGTGTAGAGAGGATTTTCGTATTGTTTATCTTGGATAGCGCAGTTGGTATTGTGACTAGGATGAGACGGTCCAGGGTTTGAGTCTTGGGAGGCGCACGAAATTTGCTGTTCTCCAAACGGTTCAAACCAGCTGTGGGGCACACTCAGAATTCTATTCAGGGGGTACAGTGCACTTTTTCCCCCAGGGGTAATTTGGCCGAACCGTGAGGCTGATCACTCTCCTGTACTTAATGTCGTCGTTAAAACGAATGGAGCTATAAACTCCGGCCCCATTCCCCTACCTTCCCCGCCACATACCATCATGTTACACACAGGGACAGTTTTTTTTTTCACGTTCGTACCGTGCATCTTGATATTATCTAAGTTTTATTATTCACCGACTGAAGCAATAGTGAGTTGTCTTAAAAAGAAATGTTAAAATTTACATTGAAATTTAGATTAAAACAGTCCCGACATATTTCGGTGTTACAGTTACACCATCATTAGGGAGCGCATTAATTCGTGCTTCCTTTAGTAAGCACACCGAAATATGTCGGCGCTGTTTTAATGTAAATTTTAATGTAAATTTTAACATTGCATTTTAAGACAACTTACTAGTGCATCAGTTGGTGAATAAATAAAATTTTGATAACACAGGGACAGGTTTACGTTTAGAATATTGTTTATCTTACTCTGTGCTAGAAATTTCATCTTTCAGATTGGTGGTAAAATCAGAACCTGTAGGGTGAATGAAGTAGCATGGTCACACCGCTTTGATTATGAGACTTGAAAAGAAAACACCATGTGGGTGGAGGGAGATGAAGATGTAGAGAGAAAATCGAATAGGTGGTACCGAAATTGACAGAATTTGGGGAAATGTGTTCGTCTGGCTTAGGATAAAGTGCAATACTGCAGAGCTTTTGTTACTTGTTCTTGTATCTTATGTTGCCAGAGAAGTGAGGAACTTCCTCACAAATGTGCAATTACAAATTGAGTTACTTACTCAATTTGCGATTCCATTTTATTCATGCCGTGACTGTTCGTCACATGCTCGATGTAGATTCAATATAAACACGTCGATTTGGCATTCAAAAACATAATTGTTGTTATTAGATTACCTCTACGTATTTACCTCACAGTGTTAAGTACTGGTTATATTAGAACTAATTCTGATACCAGTGTGTGAATGTTGTATATTGAAAGTCGTGGTTTGTTTCTTAGATGTGGTTTCCCCCAACCCGTTCCCTTCCGAAAGCAATAGCGCTACAGCCTTGACTGAAGTCATGCTATTCTGTGTCTAAGCACCGATTTTGTCAAGTGCCTCTGATCAATGACTATTGGTTTCACTTCCCAAGGTAAAGCCAGGTGGTCTTGGTTCTTTTCCCCTATTACTTGTCCTTAACACGTTACCACGGGATTTATACATTTGCTTGTTGAACGACATTGTGTCATTCACGTAGTGTGAAATGTGGAATATGAATTGACAAATTTCAATTTATATAATGGCTCCATTTTTATATGTATTGTAAATATGTAAACGCAAAAATGCCACAATAAATATTTTAAGTAAGCCCTAAAGAGGTTTGGTCGTTGACATTGCGGGAGGAAAGGAAGCTGAGGGTGTTTGGACCTAGGAGGGACGAGGTAACGGGGGAATGGAGGAGACTGCATAACGAGGAGCTGAATGATTTGTACTCCTCACCCAATATCGTGCGGGTGATAAAATCGAGAAGAATGAGATGGGCTGGGCATGTGGCGGGTATGGGTGAGGAGAGGGGGTGTATAGGGTCTTGGTGGGGAAACTGGAGGGAAGGAAACCACTGGGGAGACCTA
>Ga0123357_10007432_pt1 | contig 13534 bp, 8 predicted proteins | sample TergutEmb28metaG_FD_89873 | JGI IMG/M metagenome (GOLD analysis project Ga0123357, IMG submission 89873) | Embiratermes neotenicus P4 segment gut microbial communities from Petit-Saut dam, French Guiana - Emb289 P4 | ecosystem: Host-associated > Arthropoda: Insects > Digestive system > Gut ...
CTTCAACCTGTCCGCCAAGGGTGACCCTACCAGTAGCTACGCTACCGACGGCATAGCTCTCGGGGTCACTGGGGTACTCAAGCTCCCCCACCACGACAAGGTGGAGGTACCAGCGGGGGAGAAAATTTATATCTCATCTTTAGAATTTCTCTTTAAATACAGGTTCTTGGTTTTGACATTTATCCCTCAAAATCAGAGTCCTGGACTGCGGAAGTTGTCTATTGTAACTCACACTTGGGTTTAATAGAACGTCCTTATATGTGGAAAGGTTATGAAGTTAGTCCATACCTAGATCTCTTATTTTCTTTGTTTCAGAACATGCTTGATGGATCAAATGTGCCTTATGTGGAACGAGCAAATCCCGAAGATTTCATTCACTTGTTTTTAAACAACTCGGAGAGATTAGTTGAGTTCCTAGAGCATCTAGTCAAGGTACTGAGCTTTGCTAACATTTGTATCATGGCTGATTAGTGGATATCATTACTGCTTCCTTGTGTGTATGTGTCTATCCATTTGTGTAGCAGTATAGAGCCACAAAGTGAATAGGTAAGCATCACCTCTCACAGTTATAGCAAGTCATCACTTGTGATAACACTGGCTTTTCTTCTTCTTCTTCTTCTTCTTCCTTTCTTGCTCTACATAGTGACAAAGATTCACACCATCAAGACAAGCAGTGATTATAAGCAGTGAATGAGAAGGTTGTGCAAAGAAGTTGTGAAAGAGCACTTTGAGATATTGTCATGACATAAGCTTTGCAAAATAACAAGAACTATGGTCACCGTAGCCAGTCTCCTAGCTCCAGTATATGAATAAGGAGTGATGACTGTTTCACTGTGGTATTCAGTGCTTGCCTTCACTTGCTGCATTGCCATTAACCTTCAGCCTTCTGAATGCCAGTTTTCTGCTGTGGGCAGAACACTCTTCAATTTAAATACCCACTTGACTCAGAGTTTTTCTGTTCAGAGGAAGAGGACATACATTGAATGGGGTTGCATCTCGTTTGTTAATTAAAGCTTGACAAACCTGTGACACATGTTATGGACGTATAGTTTATGACATTGTCACATACAAGCCTTCAACACATTGAGGAGGATTTTGTTAGAAGTAGGTTCATTGCAGGTCCCTCCTGAGACATTGATAAATTTCCACTGTGGTTGAAGAAGAGAGATAGAAAAATGATATGGTATGTTTGTATTACACAGAATTTGGTATGCCACTTGAGACCACCCAGCTTCGTATTTTTAATATCCTGTAAATAATGCAAACATGATATCCTTGCTGACTTCCGAGGTGGGAGTGACACTTCCACCACTCAGTTACCGGATCTTGAATTCTTGTGTGTGGAAGTTGGTGGAATAGATGGTTGATCGAACTGACTGAGGGTCATGTCCATCTGTAGGCTTTGATATGAATTGTGTTCAGTCCTTTGGATTTTGGGCTAGATAGTTAGAAAGTAAACAGACTAGTTCTGTTCAGGTCAAAGTAACATTACTGTGTATGTATGAAGCCAATACTGTATTTATCTTTCCATTTGATGGAAGTAATTGATGAACCATTGCAAGTAGGTACATAATATTTTGCCTAGTGATACATCATATTTTTACCTCCAGAACAAAACTTTTTTTAAAATATTATTTTGTATTTCATATTTTGGAAATTACATACAAAACAATGGAATGGTGTTTTGAAGTTATGGGTTGCTACATTCATATAACAAGGTTTGTGCTGGGTGACATTATGCTTAGTAAGTTCTGTCTGTTGATTGTTCTGTCATTATGAGTAGTTTGAAAATCCATGTTTATATTTAATTGCTGTTGATACACTTTCACATCCTCATGATATCTGCAGCTTCTCAAGGTTATGCACTAAAAAGAAAGTGGTGGAAGGCAAGGCTAATAGTGGAGATTTTTTTGGCATGGACAGCCACTGCTACCAACATTAGATTCCTTTATGAGTTTGCTGCTACTGATTTGTTACACTCTCACCCCATATGGAAGTCTACTACATAATTTCTTATTTATCTTTGGCAGTTATTGGTGCATCCTCACATCATTGCCCTAGCCACAGGTCCTCTGTCTCCACTTGCTCCTCAAGTTTCAGTAGACATAAAGTAACAGGGAAGAGTAATCATGCTATCACATAGGCATGGCGGGGTAAGAGAAGTTCAGTGGCAAATTAAACAGCTTCCACAAAAGGTGGGATTGGCTTCTGCCATTTCTTGATATTTTGTTTCACACCAATTAAGAAACATTTTGGGAAAACACTGCTGACTTATCATGGTCAGTGATATCATGCTGGTGGGGTGTTACAGGAACCCAATTTGTATAACCTCTTTCCCTGAAGAAGAAATTGTGGATCTGTTTTTAGTCTGGTGGGTTTGTCGCCATTACATATATCAGACCCAAGCCTTCAGGAGGTGCAGAGGGCATGAAAACCCACTCTTCTGTCTGTAAGTTGTGTTGCCAGGGAAGGGAGAGTAACATGGAGAAACCTGAAACTGCAATGCGCACAGAGGTTGGCACAGTGCAAAAACTGTGTGTACAGGTGGTGGGCGGACTGAATGGGAGGGAAGGCATGCAGAGGGCTATTTTATCCCTCCTTTTTCCACTCACACTCTCAAGACTCTGATTCCTAATGACAGTATGTAACAGTGTATTGTATGCTGGTCACTAAGAAAGTATTAGCATTACAGCATTGAAGCACATGTGGTATTGAGCTGTTACACAGTAAAATTATTTCATTTCTAGGTTTTGGAACTAGCAAATGATGTGCCAGTTTTCAGTGGTATTCACTGATAAGTGCAGTTGCAGTTGATAAATCTGTACAGTCATGTGTGTTCAGTTGTATACAGATGTGATTCCATGTTCACTGAAGTCCCTTTGTCCTGCTTTCAATGTAGCAAGCAGCAATTTTCATAATCCTGAAAGCCATAATGTAGTTCTCATTGCTGTTCTCAGTTCTAACTTACGAACACAATCTACTCTCCATTCCAGGCTTAAACAACAGCCTATAATGCATTTATAGAAACCTGCATTGTGATTAGTTTTAATGAGATATTCATAAAAATATGCTGTTTGATTTCGTGTGTGTGTGTTTTATTTATGTTGTCATTGCAAATCAGGCTGTAACAATTATTCACTGTAAGAAACATTTTTTCAACAAGTCTTATTATGACAGACTTATGCTGTAGTTTGTCATGTGCACCAACAAGAACATAGCAGATCGAGGGTTAAGTTGAGATTTCATACCCAGTCGTTTAGAATAAATAAAATTGTTCTTGGGTAGATTTATGTTTCAATTTGGACTTTGTATCCTTATTTAATCAGTACTGGTATATGACAGGTTCAGCCCAAGTGGAGTACTCTGGTATACAACACGCTTATAGAGCATTATCTGCATGTGTGGGCATCACTCACAGATCCAACCAGCAAGACACAGTATGAGCAGAAGATTGTGCGACTCTTGCAGAACTCCGAGGCTAACTATGACAAGGATCAAACTCTCATTTTGTGCCAGATCCAGAACTTCAAGAGTGGCATTTTATATCTGTATGAAGAGAGCAAATTGTAAGAGAAATTGAACTTGTTTCTTTATTAGATTGTTTAAATCCTGTTAAAGTACTAGTGATAAGTATCACACCACAGGAATTTTGTGTTTTGCATGTGTACTGAAATCTCAAATCTGCACAAACATACACATACACATAGACAGATTTGAGATTCTTACAGCAGTGAATGTCAAGTTTATTGTCTTTTGGGATATGGTACCATTTTAACTTGTAACTTGTACTGACATTTTGGTGGAATCTGCTGCCTCATTATTTGTCTGCCAGACTGCATAGTGTTATATCCCAGATAACCATAATCTTGCTACACACAGACACCTTCAGCCTGGCTCCCAATAAAGAAATCATATGCATATGTCCAGACAGAATTTCCATACAGAAATATATTCATTAACTAAGAGAATAAGAAAAGTTGTCCCCAGAATTTTCAGTAATTATTTTCCAACTTCAGGAGTTACTTGGCCTTGAATGGCAGGGTGATTGTGAATTATTGCTTTGGACTAAAGTTATTATGGCCCACTTTAAGGTACCATGAAACCCAAAGGGCAAGTTGCTCCAATTACTGTTTTCAGTGTACAGCTTGATCTACTACATAAATATTACATAGTGAGGAGTTTTCAGCAGCTACATGCCGAAAATGTTAAGCAACTGTTTTGTATGATTTTGCTCCCTGATGATTGGTCAGTGAGGCCCGAAACATGTGGAAGCTGGTGTGTTGTAATATTGTGACTTTAATAAGAGCATGTGCATTTGTCGGCTGTAATTGTAATAATTGTAATAATGGAAGGAAAACCATTAGACCCCTTAAAATCTGGATAGCCAGTTGCTGCATAAAGTTTAAAACCCAAATGTACCAGATACTACACTTATGCAATTATAACACACATGCATGCAAATATCTCACCTTCATTTTAAAAGGAATAGTAGGGAAAAATAACTGTCATTGTGGCATCTGCACCGAGAATCTGGGACCCTGTCCTAATCAAATATAGCATAATTTTGCATGAGAGAGTTGATAAATTGCAGAACTAAACAAATTAGCAGATGAAGGGTCAGTTGTGGAATGTGATAATGTACATTTTGTTCCAAAGTCATCGATTGCTAGCAAAATTCATGCCCAGCTGCAGTGAACATTTATGTATTTGTGTATATTTAAAAAAAAAAAGCTACAAATTGTGCCAGTATGGTGTCATCCGGAACATTCAGTAGTAGTTTGCCGGTGATGACAGTGAAGATCATTTTGCTGATGAAAAAGCTGATTTGTTTGTGAGCATAATCCCATTCCAAGGAATGAAGACCCTGTGTATTTTAAGTTCAGTTCATGTGCAATTAACTTCTATGTAAATTTTAAGTCACAAGTTTGATTTTTTGCCATGTTATTTTGGGTATGCTTTGTGACAGCTGCACTTGAATTTTGGACATAAGTTTTTTTATACTAAAATGTGGGGCTGATGTTTGCATAAATACTGCATGAAGGATTGTTCATCACAACACCAGTGCTTGGTAATGCTGTAGTGGTTTATTAATGATTACTTGAGTCCAGAAAGATATATTTATTGATTAATTATCCAGTGAACTGTTGACAATTTGTAGGATTGTCATAGTGTATAGAAATTAAAATGTGCACAGTTTTTTATGACAATACCTAAAATTATAACAACATGAATTTTTGTGGGTATTCACACCGTATGTACTGTTTGCACCACAGTCATTTTAATTATGTAGAAGCATTTTCTCCATGCCTTATGTGATGGCTATAGTGCCATGACTTGTTTTCCTGAGCCTCATTTGTGACAACAGCATGTCCCACATGAAGATGATGGTAGCATAGACATGGAGGGACTTCACTGTGTTTTGCCTTTTCTCTTTTACAACCCTTTAACTCAAAGGAAAGTTGAAAATATTGCAATAATGTAAAATGCTTGGTTTTTGGTTTATATGTGTTTCATTTCTTTGAGAGGTCAAGGTTTGTATTTTGTTTGTCAGGTACCAGCAAATAGTGCAGTACCACATCAGGCAGCAGGACCATAAGGCAGTGTTGGCAAGTTGTCGTCGCTTTGGCCTCCAGGACCCCAGCCTCTGGGTGCAGGCACTTTGGTCCTGTGCTAAGGACCCAAACATGCCTAGCTCACTCTTATCTGAGATCCTCAGTGTGATAGGTAAGATAAGTTCGGTTCTGTACTGCGTAATTTCTCGTATTTTATATGGCTGTGAAACTTGTTCTTTCACTCTGAGGGAAGAACATTGATGTGCTAAGGACAGTATGTGTGAATAAGATCTTCTTCAATATTGTACATTTTCTGTGCAGCTATATTACATATATAATATTTAATACCAACTTGTTGCGCAATGTGCTTATTAATTATTGCCCCAGTATGATTTGGCCTCAGGTCTTGGCCATCTTCAGGGAGCTCGTACATTTTTAGGTGTGTGGAGCTTGTAAGTCAACTTATTTTTTACATATATGATTAATTAGAATGTAATCATGTGTGTAAAACTTCTGCTGAATAAGTTGGCATATAAGCTGCGCACACCAAAAAACTTATGAGCTCCTTGAAGATGGCCAAGAAATGAGTCCAAAACATGTCAGAGCAATAAATAATAAGAACATTGTGCAACATGTTGGTATTAAATATTATATATGTAAAATCTACATTGTACCATGGGTAAGGAGGAAATTACAGAGTGAAGAACTTCGCAGTTTTAGTTCTTTGCATAATGTTATGTTTATTAACTCAAGAAAAAGGGAATGTGCAGAAGGTATGTCACATATCTTGAAGAGGGAAATGTATACAATATAGTGATGGGAAATTCTCCAGAGTAGAGAGCAAGAGAGATGTGAGCATAGATGGAAGGATAAAGGATGATATTCAAAGTATGTGTATACAGTGTGAAAGTGTGAACTGAAAAGGAGTTCTTAGGTTAGAATATAGTGGTGAGTTTTGTTAACATGATGAAAACGTTAGTTCCACAAAAGCAGATAGTTTCTTAGACAACTGAAAAACTCTGTGCTGCTCACGGAATACTGGGCACTAATTTCTTGTTTAATTACCACATTTGATAAATAAAATTTGTAGACAGGTTTTTGCAGTCAGTAAGGAAGAGGACAGATTTAAGGTTATGTCTTTATGTAGGTGATGCATATATTATGAACCAAACTGCTACAGGTAAAAGGGTCTTGTTAATATGTGTTTGGGAATGACTGCTGAATCGGGAGCCAAATATGGTGGTGAGAGGCACAGACATCCGTGTTAAGGCTATAATATGGGTGTCCTGAGGCGAAGAGGAAAAGCATGGTGTCAGTAGTCCAGCGACAGATGACTGCACGCGCATACCTGAGTAGCGAGATGCCACTGCCTTCCGGGGATGAACAGCTGTAAGTCATGTGGCGTTGGACCGAGAGGTGACAGGTGGTGTGCAGGAGGACCAGTCGGTGGATGCGGTGATGGCAAGAAACTGAGTGAAGTGAGACTCCCCCTGTGCCTTGCACATCGCTGCAAACATTCCCCAGTCCGTGATTATGTGATCACTGAAGTGATGTTCGCGTTGGATTAGGTTGGCAGGTTTGCGGCGCAGGATGTCGTATGTGAGGTACAAAACCTTGTGGAGGGTGAGATTACTCCCATGGAACCAAGATCTGTGCCTTATGTACCTAGATCCATAACACCCGGTTCCAACTACCATCCTATGACATCGCCACCTGAAGCCATCTAGATTAGAAGGATCAGCGTACCAGGTCATGTCACGACCGCACGAGTTACACTGCACCTTACTGCGAATTAATCCAACGTCCTTAAGGAATTGTATATTGATATTGCGGTCACTGAATAAGAACGTCAGGAAAAGTTTATTCACATCACCGGGATATCCAAGCGAATCTCATCTAAAATATGTTGTAGGGACATAAGGCAACTCACGTACTCTATCCTGATAATCTTTTATGATATTTGTGATCCATGGCAGCATATTGAAAACAAGTAATGCCTCACAGTAAAACACACAACCAGCAGCATGAAACTACAATGGCAAACTACCGTATGAAAGATGCTTGTTAGTGTAGCCTAGCAGGAAAGAGGCGGGAAAACCACGACCTCACCATATCAAGAGCTAGGTAAAAAAAATTAAGTAAATAGACCATGTCATCATTGTGGAAATATTAGTAATAAATTTATTGCTACAAATGACCTGAAACCAAATCTAACCTCTGTCCCAAGAGTAGTGAAAGTTTTGGGGTAGGCTTGTTATGTAGTGGGAAAGTGGCAGTAAAACCTTGGCCCATCTATAGCAAATAATAGAGAAGAAAAGAAGCCAAAAACGTTATGTCACGAGTGAGGAAGGAATAGTAATAAATTTTATGATAGAAATGACCAAAAACCATATCTAACCTCTGTCTCAGAAGTTGTAAGAGGTTTGGGCTAGTGCGTTGTATCCGTGGAGTTATGTGGGAACCGTGTTGTAAGGTACATTGCAGCGACCACAGCGACACTTGTGTCAGCCTGCTACATTTTTGGCCCCTGATCCAGCAGTTATACCTGTGTTTGTTTGCACAGTTAATTTATTTGACATATGTTTAGAAGGGATTGTGTTTTTAAAATTTCACTGTATGTGAATATGGTTTTAGCATTTTGTAATTTAACATATTATATAATTTTAACTACTTTACATGTCACTAGGCAAGTTTCAAGTTATTTTTAACTGTTTATTGTTAAACCTCAAGATGCACCTATTACTTTGAAACATATAGTAACATATAGAAACATATAGTACTGTGAATTAATAAGTACTGTTGATAGATGAGAACACACAGTCTTGGGTAAGTATATGGATTTACATTTTCTTTGATATCTTGGAAGGCTTGTTTCTTCATTTATTTGATAATGCCGTGTCTTCTGCTAAGGATGTACATGGTGTAGTGGCATATAAGAAGTGTCCAGATTACTGTTAGTCTTTCTTAGGAAGACTGAGGGGTGGAGTGGGACTGGGAAGAACAATCAAGGCTGTCACTCTTAGCCACCTTGTTGATGAGATTCAAAACACTGACTTTCAGTACATTGTGATGTTTGGAACACAGAAATTGGTAAGAATACCTGATAAGTAATGGACAAAAAATACTTCTGGTTCTGGTACGGTTCCAGCCTTGTTGTCTTACTTGCTATTGTAGTTGGTAATGCACGTGACCTAACATTGGGTGGTAAGGATGTGCGTGTGTGTGTGAGAGAGAGAGAGTGTGTGTATGTGTCAATTATTTGATTCATAGTATTGTTTAACAGTGCTGCTGAAGATATTAAGTTCATCAAATGAGATCAGGAAGATGATAATGAACATTGAGTAAGAAGGATATGAAAGTAAGCAGGCGTGGCATATTTGAAGGTATTATCCCAGTATTCTGTTCAGAAGATTGAGGGAATTCATTACAATCCTGTCAGGGTTGCCACTAAGCTGGCTGAGGTTTAAGCACCGTTCCCGAAAAATGCCTGGTTCTTGTTTTGTCTGACAAGTGTCATGTGTCACTCCCACCACTATTCTGCTGCACATGTAGGCAGTTAGTTGAGGTGACTATGTTCATAGGAAGAGCGTTCCAACATAAAGTGACAGATGCTATTTGTCAGGTAAATTAAAGTTGCTAGACAAGTGTCACTGCTGAAGTATGTCGCTTAATAGTAGTGATATTTAACAAACTGGTGTTTCTGTAGTATGGTTTATGGATTATGTTGCAGAGAAAGAACGTTTGCTGTCTCCATTGCTAGTGGTGGATGCCCTGGCTAATTCATCAACAGCTACACTGGGAGAAGTGCGTGGTTATCTGCTGAGTGTTCTGCAGGCAGAGAGTGAGTTGACAGAGCAAGAGCAAGAGTTGATTGATAAATATCGACAAGAAACTGAACGGATTCGTTCTCAGATCATTGCCATTCAGACAAGGTTTGTGGGACCTATTACATGTCATATTATGACATAATGTAAGGTCACAGTCATATTTGCAGTTATGTGATTGACCTTTTCAGATGCTTTGTTGGACTCAGAGTGAATGTGAGAAGTCCTCTTCCAGTCTCATCAGCCTGAGCTGGACACTTTTAAAATTCAAATAAATGTTCCTTCCATGCATGTTGTTTTCATTGCACATTTGTTGCCATGTGTTTTTCATTCATATGTCAACTTTACAGTACCATGTGATATACTGGTGTGTTCTGGTATATTTAACAATATTCTCACTTCACCATACTTGTTTTAGCAGAATAGTTCTGTTATCAGAAGTGTTTAGTTATACAAACCCTGTTTAAGTGTCAAATGTTCTGAATAAGAAGGAGGAGGAGGAGATTATTATTATTATTATTATTATTATTATTATTATTATTATTATTATTCTAAAATATAAAGATATGAAAACAGAAATTCAGTGTATGTGGAATGTGAATGCAAATGTGATACCTGTAATGAAAAGGGGCAACTGGAACTATCTCACAGTCATTCAGACAGTACCTTTTGCTACATACTGGGAAAGCACAAAATCAAGGAACTACCAAAAACAGCCATGTTGGGCACTGAATGTGTACTTCGGAAAGTACTAATGTAAATATACAGAACAGCTGCAACGCTATATAGGCTAGACACATGGCTTGTTTCATTTATGTAATTGTAAATTCCCAACATGCAGGTGATGACAAATAATAATAATAATAATAATAATAATAATAATAATAATTCTTTACTTCAGTCGTTAAGCCATATAGGTATTTAAGTTAGATTAGATGTCATGACTGTTTGTAATAACAAACTGTCTCCATTCAGAAATAATCAGGAACAAAACATGAGATGAGCAACCAGCTAGCTATTCCTCAGACTCTTATGATAAGTGGACCTCAGAGGTTTAATTGATTTATGAATAAAGTGATTTATATCTGAATGAACTGCGGTGGTTGTTCACAATTGTTGACACATGAGGAGATAATTTAAAACCAAATTAAGGTAACAAAAATTAAAAAAAATCTCATGTACAGTGGATTGGACTCAATTTGCACTGGCTGAGCGTGAAGACTCACTCACACCACACGTTACTGAGACATTTTCATTTTAAACAAACTTTATTTATTCCATGCACAGATAATGATGTACAAGAGAAGCTTGTCAGAATAAGTATTAGGTCCCTTTCTGACTTCTTGTCATTGAAACATAACCTTAAATGTAACCTTTACTGTATTGCTATTTAAATGCTAAGTTCTTGCCATAGCTGGAGCCTTGTTCAATTTAAATGCCCACTGCAGGGCAATGGTTTCCTTTTTGGATGAAAAGGATGTACATGTAATTTGAAAGCATTGCCCCAGTAGAGGCTAGAACCTAAAGTAGGCTTTTATTGCATGTGGTTGATATTGAGGCATTTAATTTCAGGGTGTCTGTATTTAATAAATTTGAAAAGTGTGATTAATTTCCATTAATTCAATCAACAACACCAGTGGTGATCTTTTTGGTTCTTACACTTTGTAGGATATGTTTGTTGTGATGTTTTGGAGGAACTTGCTGCCTCCTGAACCAAATTCTGTCACCCTTCAGTTGCAGACATCAAGTTCTTCTGAAATGCGAGAACAGACCTATCTATTTTGCTTGGTGTAAGAACACAAAAGATCGCCATTTGAAAAACCCTCCTAGTGTGAAAATATGAGAACTTAAATGTGTAACACTATGAGACTGGTATTTTCCCTTACTTACAATGTTTCATGTTGTTCAGTGTATGATAATGAATTATATGATCAGTGTTGTGCATGATTTTTATAAATAGGTTTTCAAATTTTAAGGCTAAAATTTTTAATGTGTTAATAATCTTTTCAGTGCAGTGATATTCCAGGGATCCAGGTGTAATGCTTGCAACCATCAGCTGGAATTGCCGTCCATCCACTTTTTATGCCAGCATTCCTTCCATCAGCAGTGAGTAATGTTCTGGTCCACTGCTTCGAATTACATAGTTTTGTAATACAAATCTTGAAGTATCAGGACAATTGGAAAGTGTTATATCATTGTCAGGAAGGCTGCTTTGGAGGATATTTCGAATAGAAAATTTTGAACCCAAAAATATTATTAAGCACAGATTGTTAACAGCTGAACACAAGACATTATTCTCAGATTAAGATTTTTACTTTACTGGTTTGTGATGCTTGTTATAGTTGCTTCCAGAGCTATGCTGAGAATGAAAACGAATGTCCCGCATGTCTTCCAAACAACAAAAAGATTCTAGACATCATTAAGTCCCAGGTATGTGTTGCGTACATACAAAACTTGGCAGATGTGTGGTTGTTGTGTTCAGAATTGATCTGCATATGACACAGATCAAGGACTAAACTTACAATATCATGTTCTGAATGAATTTAAACATGTATGTTATATAAAGCTGATATATTGTACATTCTTATTAGAAAACAAGGTAAATTTAAAGTTTACAAATGTGCCTAAGCACCATGCCAGTAAGGTACAAGGAATGGGAGTGAAGCTGCACAGATTTTTAACCTTGGCATTTGGTGAATGTGAGCAGTGATTTTCATACTCTTATCAGTTTATTGTATATCCATTGGCAGAGACCAATTCTAACCTTAAGTCTGTAAGAGAAAATATCTTACAGACATTCTAATTCTTACAATGTCACATGGCTGGATGCAGGTATTATCACTTTACAACTGTTTTGAACACTATTTTGTCACCCATTTTATTTGACCTAATTTCTTACGTATGCTGAATTAGTTTTTATCTAAATTGAACATAACTGTGTTCTGCCATTGCATAATCGAGTGTTGTTTTTAATCTTAATATACTGAGCAGTTATGAATTAATTAATGTGTAAATTAATATGGTGAACTATAATGTATCTAGCATGTGAAAAAATAGTCTGTGCTGTCTTCATATGCTATTTCAGGATGACTAATTCCATGTGGACCATACTTGTAGTAGTTATTAAATTGTGACCCAACTTAATAAGAATAAAGAATTTTGAGTTAACAATCCAGTTGAAGTTTTGTACAGTATTTTAATACACGAATATTATTGCAGATTGTAAACAACTGTGTGTACCAACATATGCACATAATAGAATTAAAATCATAAATAAGCTTGTACTTTGGAAGATACAAGCTTATATGTATAAATGTTTACAAGCACAGTGTGCGGAGTGAATAATATAAAATTATTACAATTTGTTTTCTGTATATGTTAATAACTTTTGGAATGCTTTAAAAGCTTGGGCTTTAGATAGACCTACACAAAAGGGTAAATTTTGTTAATACCTGGAAACACTGCAGTGACAATATTAAAAAAAAATTCAATAAAACTTTTAAACAAGGCTTTATGGTTAATAGAGTTTAGTATATAAATGTGGGGAAATGTGACTGAAGAGGTTTTCCATGATACATACCAAAGTACATGTGTATGTATGTATATCCCATCATCAGAGAACACTGGTATCATTAAAATAGCTATATAAAATTGATCTCTCTGTTGAAACATGATTTGCAGGAACAAATTCGAGACTTGAATGAAACCTTCCACAGTCAGTTGGAACGAGCTGAGGATGGATTCTCGTTGGTGGCAGATTACTTTGGACGAGGGGTGTTCAACAAGCTGACTGTCATTACTGACTCCCCAGACACAACAAATAACAGTAAGTATAAGTGTGGTGTTACTTTTCATCTCAGAACTCTGTCTTTATTACCTTTTTCTGTAATATAGATCATAATGCTGATTCTCCTTCCTATGCCTTGATTAGTCTTCCAGGAGGCATTTTATTCATGTGGGTTTGTTTATAGATATCTTCATTTATATTTACTGTTGCTTTATATCAAGTAAATGTCATGTATCAAGATCAGAATGCAGGACAAATTCACAGTGTGAGGACTGATAATAGTACCTTCAAGAGGGTGGAAGAGTTTAAATATTTGGGAACAACTTTAACAAATCAAAATTCTATTGTGGAAGAAATTAAGAGCAGATTGA
>Ga0123357_10007433_pt1 | contig 13534 bp, 17 predicted proteins | sample TergutEmb28metaG_FD_89873 | JGI IMG/M metagenome (GOLD analysis project Ga0123357, IMG submission 89873) | Embiratermes neotenicus P4 segment gut microbial communities from Petit-Saut dam, French Guiana - Emb289 P4 | ecosystem: Host-associated > Arthropoda: Insects > Digestive system > Gut ...
ACAACGAACACTCACGCCTCACTCGCATAGCTCGTTCGTCGTGAGTGTTCGTATCACTTCACCGTTTCGAAAGGTTGCGGTTGTTAACGTAAGTGTTCACGATGTTTGTTGATTTGATAGGTGTGCTGAAAAACAAAAAAGCTTATTTATTGAATGGTCATTCAACGCACATTACGCAGAGGTAGTCAAGCTTGGCCAACGACGCAAGGTTGAGGGCCTTGTCCTTAGTGGTCCAAGGGTTCAAATCCCTTCCTCTGCACTACTCATTTTCTATCCTAATGTCTCGACCGGCGCAGCCTGCACGATCTGTCGGCATCATACCTGCTGGTGGCAAGCCCTTGCATACAGATATACGCCTCTTTGGCCTATGCAGATGGTTCGGTGCCCATCATATGATGCGAATTCATTTAGCATATGTTTAATTTCAGAAGTTGCCCGGAAACAAACCCGCAGGGAAATGGCCCCCGATTAATCGTCTTCATAACGCATTTTTGGTCTGCAAGCAAACGTCAAGCAAATTACATGCAATTGTTTTCAGGCCCAGTAAATAATGCGGGGGCTACTGTCGAGTCAGTGTCCACTGATCTTATTAGCTTGTTACAACTTTGGTCTGTATTGTTGCCAAAGCCGAGATTCACTCAAGCTCTCTCAGTATCCTTTCGCAGGTTTCCTTCAGTGTCGGGATCTCCTCTGTTATTGAGAACCATACTCTCTCGATATCCAATTTATGGTACCGGTGGGCTATATCGTCCCTTGTCTCTCTTATTTCCCTCCACCCTATGTCAGAGTATCTGTCTGTCAACTCCATGGAAAGAGATTTTATGGTCTCACCGATCTGACTCAGATAAAAAGAACATACGTTATGTTAATGAACGTTCTCCAAAAAATCCTCTTCGTCTTTTCCGAAAGTATCCATCGCATCCTCTATCAGATCACAGTAGCTGAGGATTGTCTTTATTTGAAAGACGTCCTTAGCCATAGAGAAGTATGCCCTCTGCCATTATATTGTTCATGAATTCAGGGTCAATGCGTTTTGTGCTCACGACATCGATCTCATGTCCGATCGCATCGCGGAGGTCTAAACGAAACCCTGTAATCTTGAAGATGCTTTTTATCTTATCAGCTTCGATATAAAAATCGTAGTCGCTGTTGTCATTGTAATCTCCTCTTGCAACAGAGCCGAAGAGATATACCTTATCTACACCGTACTTTTCCGCCACAGGTGCCACTATTGATCTCAGTTCTTCAACGGAGTGTCTTTTATGGTTTGCCGGCGACATAATGGGTGTATCATCTGCATATGGTTTAAAATTTGGCTTCTCTAAGTTTTGAGTTGAATGGAGACGGTTTTGTGGGGATTATCCATATTTAACTTCTGCATCTCGGCTTTGCGTAATTCTTCCGCTTCCGAATACCGACAGAACGAGCTCAGAACTGCGTTTATGCCTTTTTATGTTCGAGGCTTCTGCCCGTTTCACAGATCCGACCAATTGCCATTCTGTATATGCAGGCCTCCGGGCAACCGTCTGTTTTTGCGATTCTGCGCTGAAAAGAGATGAGTGCGGCAGGCGGTGAATTGCACGCCGTTATATCCTTTGTCACCGTTCACAATACTTATGAGGGAATTCTTCCGGCCGCAGAGCATCGCCATCATAGGCGCATCTGCTGACCCAGGCAAAGTAGGCGGAATGATCCTTCATAACATCACATCTTCTGGATTCAAAGGAAAGATCTATCCAGTAAACATCAAAGGCGGGACCATGTGTGGGATCGAATCGATAACATCGGTCGAAAAAGCGGGCACTATTGATCTGGCGGTCATCTCGGTTCCAACGGCCAATGTCATCCCCGAGATGAAAAAGCTTGCCGCGATGGGAACCAAGCACGTAATAATCATAACGGCAGGGTTCAAAGAAGAGGGTGCCGATGGACGCAGACTTGAGAATGAACTAAAAAAGATAGCATCGGACAACAATATGAGGATCATAGGTCCGAACTGTTTCGGGATCATTGATACCCACTCAGGAATAAACACCACTTTTTCATCTCTCCTTCCGCCAAGAGGGAATGCAGCATTATGTTCACAGTCAGGGGCTGTGGGGGCGACGATGTTCGACTGGTCCCGATCATCCAGGGTCGGAGTATCAAAATTCGTATCGCTTGGCAACAAAATGGATGTCTGCGAGGCGGATATGATATCTTACCTGAGTACCGACGAGGACACAGAGGTTATCGGAATATACTCCGAAGGGATATCGGACGGAAGAGGTTTCATCCGCTCCGTACAGGGTATGGAAAAAAAGAAGCCGATAATCATTCTCAAGTCCGGAAGGACGTCTGCCGGGTCTAGGGCTGCCTCATCGCATACGGGCGCTCTCGCCGGGTCGGATTCAATATACAACGCGGTTTTCAGGAAACTGAACATCCTGAGAGCAAAGGACATTGACGAGATGTTCGATCTCATATCTGTTTTTTCTCTATCAAGACCAATGGAAAAGGACGGCATCGCTATCATAACCAACGCAGGCGGCCTTGGAGTAATGGCGGCGGATGCGTGTTCGGATGACGATTGGGTCACTCTTGCGGAACTGTCCCGCAGATCAATGGAAAAGATATCTGAAGAGGTTCCGTCCGCAGCTTCCGTCCACAATCCTATCGACCTAAGAGGGGATGCGAAGAACGATGATGTCATCAAAGTGATAAAGATCATATCCGCCGATGAAGCGGTCGGAGGAGTGATCGTTCTCGCGTCACCGCTGGACATGATAGATCTCAATTCAATAGCAGAAAGTCTCTATTCTGTTAAGAATGATATCCGCATCCCGATCGCAGTCTGTTTCGCCGGTGGGTCGGTAGCCGAAGAGGCTGCCGCCATTTTAAGGTCCGGCGGGGTCCCGACATTCGCGACACCGGAAAGAGCCGTGCGCGCACTCTCCGCACTCCGAGAATATGGGATAAACAAAGACTTCTCCGGAACGCCGCTGGTATTGCCGGAGGTATCCGGACGCCCAGAAACGCTGAAGGTCATTACCAACGTAAAGAATGATGGACGCATATCTTTGTCAGAGGAGGAGGGAAAGAGGATCCTCTCATCGTACGGCATACCAGTGCCGCCTGAAGGCACGGCCGATTCGGCGCACGAAGCGGCGGAACTGGCAGAAAAGATAGGGTTCCCTGTGGTGATGAAGATCCTTTCCCCGGATATACATCATAAAACTGACATCGGAGGCGTGATCGTCGGGATAAAGAGCCATGATGAGGCGATGGATGCGTACGAGACCATCATGGCGAGAACAATGGTTGCTATGCCTGATGCAAAGATAGACGGTGTATCCATACAGAAGATGGTGTCCGGTCAGGAAGTGATACTTTCTCTGATAAGGGATGAACAATTCGGGCCGGTGATATCATTCGGCCTCGGAGGGATCTATGTTGAGATATTGAGGGAGATATCTAACGCCGTAGTTCCGATGACGTCGGAAGAACTGGATCGGATGATAACATCCACAAAAGCGTTCCGTCTTCTATCGGGCGCAAGAGGGAAGCCTCCTGCGGACATAGCATCCATGAAAGACATAATATTGAGAATGATAAAGATCGCAGAAGATAATCCAGAATTATATGAACTTGAAATCAATCCAATAATGGTAGGTAAGATAAGGGGGGGAAGTTGGGCGGTAGACGCATTGGCGACACTGAGGTTTGACGATGAATAACGTATATTTGGCATCTGTCGGGACGAGGTCCGGAAAATCAATTTTGTCCATAGGATTGGCCATGAACTATCCTGGTAAGGTCGGGTTCTACAAACCATTCAGAGAGAATCTGATCAACAGGAACGGAAATATGACGGACCAGGATGCCGTTCTTTTGGCTGAGGTCCTTAAGTTGGAAGAGGGCGAGAAGCTATCACCTTTCATTTATGATATATTCAAGCCGGTCTCTCTTAATGAGATCATCGCGAAATACACAGAGCTGAGCAAGAACAAGGAGTTTATGATCATTGAGGGCAGCAGGGATCTCTCGAACGGATTCTCCCACGGAATCTCTAACTTCGATATTGCTCAGGCCCTCGGAGCACCGACTGTATTGGTATCATCGCCGAACCACCAATCCATTGATTCGATATTCATGTTCAGGCACATGTGCGACGAACGCGGGATGGAGTTCAAAGGCGTTGTGATAAACAGAGGCGCAGGACCCAAAGAAAAGGAGTTCCTTGAGAAGAACGGGATAAGGGTGCTGGGAGAGATCCCTAACATACCCGAACTCAGAGCTTTTCACGTATGTGATATCGCCGAGAAACTAAACGCAAAAGCGATCACAGGGGCGGCGGGTATGGACCGAACAGTGGAAGAGGTGATCGTCGGAGCGATGGATCCCCGTGACGCGGTACGCTATATGCAAAGATCAAGGAAGAAAGCGGTCATAACCGGCGGAGACCGCACGGACATTCTGCTTGCCGCGCTGTCGACGGATACATCATGTATTATCGTGAGCGGAGGCATAACTCCAAGCAGAACTGTCGTTTCCAGAGCGGACGAGCTCGGAATACCGATCATTCTGACAGATGAGGATGCTCTGACGTCTGCGGAGACCATCGACCGCCTGATAGCGAGGATCGATCCAAACGATACAAAAAAGATAGATCTCATAAAGGCTGCGGTAAAGAAGAATGTCGATCTTGATGAGATATGGTGATCGTCCCTCTTTTCTGCATGTAATATGCAAATTGCTATAACACAAAAAACGCATATCTGTGAAAGAGATGAATCTATGGATCCCGGACAGGAAAGATTTTACATTTTCATCACAGAGAGAGTACGCGAAGAGCACAAAGAAGCCGTAAAGGACCTGATGAACGAGAACTTCAGGAAACAGGCTGCCGGCACATTCACCCGCGAAGATATGGTGAAGACACAGGAAACGCTTATAAAAGCGTTAAAGCCAGATAAAGTGGAAGAGGTAAAAGCGGCAATGGCGCATTTCGCCTCGCAGATGAAGTGACTGCGCCTTACCTGCCTGAGCTGTTCTTGCGATAATCCCTTCCGCACTGCCCCATTGCTCTGACATTCTCATCCGGGCTTGCCTGCGGTGTCTCACACCCAGGAGCGAGTATGAATCCGCCGTCCCTTCCGGCAGTGTCGATGATCCTGTAGCATTCGCTTGTTATCTCATCGGGTGTGCCGCTCAGTATCATACGCACAGGATCGATATTCCCCATGATCGCCATCTTCTTGCCGGCCATCTTCTTTGCTTTTCCGACATCTACCGCGTGGTCAAAGCTGAAACAATCAACCTTCAATTCAGGCAGCATTGTCATTATCTCCAGAGTATTCCCGCATATGTGCAGGAATGATGACGCGTCGTGTTCCTTCTTGACATCGGAAATCACCTCTTTCAACGCGGGATATGAATATTCTTTGAACATGTTCGGAGATATTAGGTCGCCTGAAGAGGTCGGGTCGGCCATCCACATGACCGTTGCGCCGGATTCTATCATCTTATTCTGCATCGCGGTAACGAAAGGAGCTACTTTCACCATAAGTTTCTTCACAAGCTCCGGTTCCATCATGGTCATCATGAGCATCTCTTCCGTTCCCATAAGATAGCCTGCCGTGGTGATAGGTCCCCAAGAAAGTCCGCATATGTGGAGGTCTTCCTCCAGCCTCCTTTCGGTCTCTTTCAGGCCTTCCACCATCACTTGCGTGAATTTCGGGCACTCCTTTGCCACTTCTGGATCAAAGAACGCCAGTTCATCTATGTCTTCCGCGTCTTTGACGGGGTGTTCTTTGATGTATCCGTAATCGTCATCGGGGAATCTAACGTCCATCCCTAGGTCTGCGAAGGGCACTTGCGAATCGAGGACTGGCTTCACAAAGTCCGACAGTGTCTTCAGAGAGTAATCGATGGAGACCTTTGCCGATATCTTTGGATCCATTCTTGCCTGTTCGACAGTGAATCCTGCGCTTCTCGCGGCAGTGACCAGCGCAAAGTTGTTTACTGGTATCCTTTCTGTGACCTCATGTTCAAGTGCGGCCCTTATACATTCGCGGTGTCCGGCATCTTTCATCTTATTCCCTCACATAGTATCTTTTAACACATCGACCACATGGCCGGTGAACTCCTTTGTCGTGGCCTTTCCGCCCACGTCCGGAGTTATCATTTTGTTGCTGTAGACGCGTCTGACAGCTTTTCTAATTTTCTCTGCTTCCTGCGACATTCCCATGTTGTCCAATGCCATCGCGGCAGACAATATCGCCGATGTGGGATTAACAAACCCGCTTACTATCGACTTGGGGTTCGGGCCGTGCATAGGCTCGAACAGACCTGAATGGTCGCCGAGGCTCCCTACGGGCGTCAGATAGCTTCCTCCCACCATTCCGGCGGCCACTCCCGCGAGCACCGTCCCGTATATGTCGGTCGAGATCAGCACATCCATTGATGAGGGGTCTTTCACGAACTCCGATGCCGCCTCTCCCACATCCATATCTTCGATCAGCAGTCCTGAACCGGCAAGTTCTTTGTAGAACTGTTCCACAAACATCCCGTCGATCGCAGTGAACATTCTCGATCTGTGTACGCACGTGACCTTCTTGCGGTTCATCATCATAGAAAGGCGCGCCGCCTTCTGGAATAACCTGCCGCAGCTTGCAGTGGATAAGAACCTGTGCGAGTTGACCCCGTCGAGGGACTCCGTCTCAATTATGCTGAGAAGCGTGTCCGAGTTGCCGGTGATCAAAAGGAGATCCACTCCCTGCGTTCCGATGTCTTTGCAGAGCGGGAAGAACTTTCTGACAACGGAATAAAAATTCAGCTGTTTCTTCAATACCCTTATCGGATTCTGATAGGTCCTGTCTGAAGGCGCGTCGATCACTCCTCCTGCGATTATCGCATCCGCATCGGTGGCAAGACTCACCGTCTCCGCCGGCAGGTACTCCGAGGTCTTCACAAAAGCTGACTGACCTATATCGCCGTAGAATATCTCTATCTTATCGCCGACCGCCTGTGTCAGGACGCTTACGGCGGAGAATGCCACTTCCGGCCCTATACCGTCTCCCGGAAGCACCAATATTTTCTTTGTCATCGGATATCAGATCCTGCTGATTACCCCCGCATAGATTATCGGCAGAGTGATGGTAGCATCGCCTTCCACCGTCATCTTCTTTGCGTCTGCTTTGACCTTGCCCCACGACACGGCCTCCCTGATGCGCGCGCCGGACAAGGAACCGTCGTATTCCTCGGCTGTTGTGAGATATATGCAATAATCCAGCCCTCCCCTGAATTGGTTCCACCATATGACGTGGTGTTTGGATATCCCGCCGCCCACGATGATGGCGCCTGTGGCCTTTGCATCGTTGGTCATCTCGCTCAGCATCTGCTCATCGCCGAAAAGGTCTATGCGCAGTTTTCTGTGCGTCTGATAATACATCCAAAGCTGGCATCCGAATGATCCGTCGGTTATCCCTGGGACAACAACTGGAACTTTTCTTTTGTGGCACTGGTAAAGGAGGCTGTCCTCATCGTTCAGCCTGGAGCCGACTGCGTCTATTATCTCATGGGTCGTCATTGACTGCGTATCCGCGAATATGTCGTCGAACATCGGAAGGAGGTTCTCCTCGAGTACGATACCGTAGCATTCGTCGGGGACCAGAACATTCCCGAGCCTGCTGATCTCGTATTTATCCCTGAGCATTTCATCATCCATCATGAAATCCCCTTTGTAATACTCGGCGTAACTTCTTGAAAGATCGTGGTCAAGCGTCCCGCACGTTGTGATTATTAGGTCCACCAGACCATTCTTGACCATATCGACTATCACTCCTCTGGTCCCGGTCGCCATAATGCAAGCGGGGAACGAAAGGATCTTCAGACAATCCTTGTCTTTTGCCATCGCTTCCGCGATGTTCGTGGCATCGGCAAGTTTCTGGGCAGTGAATCCGCCTGCCTCCCCCATTGCTCTCAGAAGCTGGTCAACAGTCATGTTTTTCTTTGCTTTGATGTCCTTTACCGGGATGAGTTCTAGGTCAGTCATTTAGATTACCTGTTCTTGATTCACGTTCAAGGATTGTATCATTTAATATCTGTCGGTGTGGCGAAATAAGATTTTATTGTCATCCCTTCTATTTCGTCAGGCATCGTCCGCTCCAGCTGATGGTAGCTCAGATGTGTTCGGAGCGCATCCTTTCGATCAGTTCCAGATCATACAGATCATTTATGGTTATCAGCATCACGTTCTGTGCCTCCGCTCTGATCTCGAGCGATTCCGTGAACCCGGACCTTGAGAACACGGCATAATTCTTCACATCGAACCCTTTCACATGATCTGCGCTCTCCATAAGGCTCTTGACGACTGCGGCATCGGCCTCTTTGCCTGTGAACTTACACTCTCCGAACAGCCCTAAACGCCTCCCGTCCGATGCTGCGGCCCCGATGACATCTATCCCCATGGTCTTCCTGCCGGCAGATCCCCACCACCTCCCGGTGATGGGATAACCGATTCGCATCACGAATTGTGAGCATATGTCCTCGAATACTTTCCCCATGTACTCCGGCATCTATAGCCTAAAGGGCTCCTGCATACGGAAACCTCCCTTATTGCACATGTTAGCCGCACCCTCCGCAGTAATATTATATGCGCGGAAAGATTCCGAGACGTGTTGATGATACTAAGGGACAGACCCTATTCGGAATTGAAAAAGGACCTTATCGGAAAGAAGGTCGTCATATGGACATGCAACACATGTGCGAGACTGTGTTACGACATCGGCGGATCTGAATCCGCCGAGAAGCTCGCGGCCGCACTCAGAGAAGACGGGATCGAAGTACTGGGTGTCCTCAATACAAGCGCCTCCTGCATCGAGAAAAAGGTCATGGAGAAATATGACGAACAGATGTTCAGCGGAGCCGATGTGGTTCTTTCGCTTACATGCAACATAGGGGCGCTCTGCGCAAAAAGGACATTCGGAAAAGACATCCTCAACCCTCTTGCCACTGTTGGGGCCGGGTTCATCAGCGAAGACAGAAAGATCTTTGTGTGCGAAGAACGGGACGGCGTACTCGCGGTCAGAGAGCTTTCAGAGATAGCCCGAGATAAGGGCTTTTGGTGCAGCCCGTATGTTTAACGGCAGGTGCAGCCGATACATGACCGTGCTTTGCCGACAGCCCATGGCGGTGTTGTAAGGGCTGTAAATTCGGACTGATGGGTCTTGCTTTTGACCATCGTGGATGCAAACAAAAACCGCCAGAGTTAAGAAATAGGGTTGCCCGTCACCTTTAACCATTATATATAAGAACTGGCATTGGAGTTAATATAAGGGGTTAATCCAAAATGATAGACATACTGGATACAAACAATATGCTTTTCATGATCCCCATCGCAGCGGTCGTTGCGTTGATCTTTGCTCTGTATTTCTTCAGGAACATCTGGTCGAGAGACAAAGGCACTCCTGATATGCAGAAAATATCAGACGCGATCGAGACCGGCGCCATGGCATACCTTAGGCGCCAGTACAAAACGATAGGGATAATCAGCATAATTCTAGCGGTCATTATAGCGGTCGTCGGCTTAACAGGCGGAACAATAGCGAATTACATCAACTACAAGGTAGCGGTTGCCTTCCTCATCGGAGCAGGCTTCTCTATTCTTTCGGGATTCATCGGGATGAAGGTCTCGGTCAACTCCAACATAAGAACAGCCAGCGCCGCAAAGAACTCATTCAACGATGCCCTCGTGTGCTCGTTCCGCGGCGGAGCGATCTCGGGAATCGCAGTATCCCTGCTCTCTCTCGGCGGACTTTTCGCGGTCGTTGTGGTGTACAACGCGCTTATCGGCGGAGACACCATGACTCCTACTCTCCACGCAGTAGTAGGATACGCATTCGGTGCATCGTTCGCTGCTTTGTTCGCTCAGCTCGGAGGCGGCATCTACACAAAGGCCGCCGACGTGGGTGCAGACCTTGTCGGAAAGGTCGAAGCGGGTATACCGGAAGATGACCCCAGGAACCCTGCGGTCATTGCCGACCTCGTCGGAGACAACGTAGGCGACTGTGCCGGCCGTGGTGCTGACATATTCGAATCAACAGCAGCTGAGATCATCGGTTCGATGGTCATAGGAACTGCAGTCGTTGCATTGGCTGGCCACACATTCTCAACAAACTGGGTCTTCCTTCCGCTTGTGCTTATGGCCTTCGGACTGATCGCATCCCTTGTTGGAATAAGCATCGTCCGCATGAAGGACGAAGACGGGGATGTATTGAAAGCGCTCAACGCCGGATATTATCTTACGATCGCCCTCGTACTGGTGTTCCTTGCGATCACCACATATTTCATGTTGCACAATGAGATCGATGGGTGGTACTACTTCTTCGGATGCGGAGTGGTCGGTATCGCTCTCGGACTTGCAATAGTTTATCTTACACAATACTACACGGGTGACCACAAACCTGTGAAAGACATAGCAAAGGCATCAGAGACCGGGGCCGCTACCAACGTCATCTCGGGAATATCGATCGGAATGGAATCGACCGTGCTCCCGATGATCTGCATTGTAGTAGCCATCATAGCGACATATGTCCTTGGTGCCGCTGCAGGCGCCGCTGCGGATGGTCAAACTCTGACACAGAGCCTTCAGGGCATCTCGGTCTACGGCCTGTACGGTACCGCGGTAGGGACCATCGCAATGCTTGCTTCCTCCGCATTCATACTTGCTGAGGACACGTTCGGCCCTATCACAGACAACGCCGGCGGGATAGTCGAAATGTCAAACCAGCCGGAAGAAGTGAGAAAGAGGACAGATAAACTCGACTCCATAGGAAACACGACCAAGGCCCTGACAAAGGGATACGCGATGGCGTCTGCCGCTCTGGCAGCGTTCCTGCTGTTCGCAGCATTCTTCGAGATAGTTGCGGAAATAAAGGGAGAGACGATTGCTCAGACCTTCAACATCAACATAGGGAACCCACTGATATTCGTCGGCGGCCTCGTAGGTATAGTTCTCGTGGTGTACTTCGCCTCCCTTGCCATCCGCGCAGTCGGAACGGCAGCAGGAGAGATGATCGAAGAGGTCCGCAGGCAGTTCCGTGAGGACAAGGGAATAATGGAAGGGACATCTGACCCGGACTACGCAAAGTGTGTTGATATCGCAACACGCGGAGCTCTCAGGGCGATGATCCTTCCGGCTCTGCTCCCGATACTTGTGCCTGTTGTGTTCGGTATCATATACCGCTTTGCATTCCCGGACATAGCCTATAACGCCGTCGGTGCACTCATAATGGTCGGTACAGGCGTCGGCATATTCATGGCGAACTTCCTCAACAACGGAGGAGGTGCCTGGGACAATGCGAAAAAATACATCGAGAGAGGGAACCACGGCGGAAAGAAATCACCCGCACATGCAGCTGCAGTCGTAGGAGACACCATCGGAGATCCATTCAAGGACACCGCAGGGCCGTCTATCCACGTACTTGTAAAGCTGCTGTCCACGATATGTCTGGTCACAGCGGTTCTCTTCGTGGTAGTCTAAACACTTTCAGTCAAGCGGGCGCAAGCCCGCATCCTTATTATTTTATACCATCGTGCGTAAGATGGGTTTATATAGGATAGCCTTAATCCCTGCATCCAAGAGGACCTGCCATGTATATGTTGACAGAGGCTGAAAGGATCGTAAGGATCCCGCCGTCGGAACTTAATGAAGATATTGAGAAGGTCATTGATGCCCTCACTTGGGATTCCTTCGAAGGGAAGATCGGAGAGGACAAAGATGTGACAGTTCTCATAAAGAATGTAAGGCCCGTCGGACCAGGACGTATCGTCCACGGCGATGGCGCTGTGTATCAGACGGTCAAATACGAACAATTGGTGTTCAAGCTCAAAGACAACGAGATAATAAAAGGCGTTGTGGTAGAGATCCTCAAATTCGGCGCTTTCGTAAGGTTCGGACCGCTTGACGGCCTCCTTCATATCAGCCAAGTGATGGATGACCGCGTCGACATAGATGAGACAAACCAGAGACTTGTTGGGAAGGACACAGGAAGGAACCTTTCTGTGGGAGATATCGTAAAAGCAAGGGTCATCAGCATAGACCTCAACGAGAAGAACCCTCAAGACAGCAAGATCGGCCTCACTATGCGCCAGCCGGGGCTTGGAAAACTTCAATGGCTCGAAGAAGACCGCAAAAACAAGCAGCCTCAAGGTGATGCCTGATGGCAGGGCCGACTTACAGAGCATGCAAACAGTGCAACTATCTGTCAGAACTCGACACATGTCCCCGCTGCGGCAGCCAGACCTCGAAGGAATGGCAGGGTTTCATTGCGGTCATAGACTACGAAAGGTCTGACATAGCCAAAAAAATGGGTATAGTCGCCAACGGCAGATATGCCCTGAAGGTCCGCTGAAATGGAGTCGGTGAGCAGAAGAGTCCCGGAAAAGAACAGAGAACTCTTCAAAGAACCGTTGGGCAGAGACCTGAAAGAAAAAGAACTGACTGTCATCGACAAAAAGTCGAAGATGATCACGGTCGGCGATGTAGTGTCGCTGACGGTGGTGAAACACGGGATCATTCCCGATCTGTCTATCTATGACGGAATGACGGAGAGAAGGGAAATGACCGAATTCGCCGCCCTTGTCAAGAACAGGGGCTGGGGAGAAACGGTGGTGGGGAACGAGGCCGGAACGATAACGGCCGAGTTGATCGACGCCGTAAGAAACGCTTTGAACGGGAAGAACGAGATAATACGTGTTGAAGGGGAAGAGGACCTCGCGGTAATGCCGTGCATCCTTATGTTCCCTATTGGCACGAACATCATCTACGGGTGGCCCGGAAAAGGGATGAAACTCATCGTAACGGATGAGGAGATCCAAAAGAAAGTTCAATACCTCGTGGAAATGATGGAGGAGTTGGAATGAAGATAGAGATAACAGACCAGAAAGAGAATCCCTTGCAGAAAAGGAAAGAGGTCTATTTCACGATAGACCATGTCGGAGAGACCACTCCCGGCAGGAACGCCGTTGCAGAGGATATTGCGAAGAAAACGAAGTCCAAAAGAGACTGTGTCGTGATAGACAACATAGAGTCCGTCTACGGCATAGGAAAATCGAAAGGATATGCCAAAGTGTACGACAGCAAGGAATCTGCGATGTCGTATGAGAACAAGTACCTCCTCAAGAGGAACGGAATAGGCGTTGAAGCGCCTGCGCCGGCTGAAGGAGCCGCGCAAGCCAAGAAGTGATTATAATGGCAGCACCAGCACCAGCAGCAAAGAAGAAAGATGCAAAGAAACCAGCAGGACCTAAATCGATCTCGAAGAAAGACGCATACAAGGTCAACGGCAACAAAGCGGAAAGAATAAAACCGACATGCCCTAAATGCGGACCAGGCATCTTCATGGCTACCCATAAGGACCGCGTATCGTGCGGAAAATGCGGGTACACCGAATTCAAAAAGAAAGAGTAAACAAAAGTCTTCATTCGGCTCCCTCCCTCTCAAGTCGGGGCCTCAGGATCGCCGGGGGAAGTATCTGGTCCCCCGGCAAAA
>Ga0123357_10007434_pt1:0-12500 | contig 13533 bp, 15 predicted proteins | sample TergutEmb28metaG_FD_89873 | JGI IMG/M metagenome (GOLD analysis project Ga0123357, IMG submission 89873) | Embiratermes neotenicus P4 segment gut microbial communities from Petit-Saut dam, French Guiana - Emb289 P4 | ecosystem: Host-associated > Arthropoda: Insects > Digestive system >...
CAAATAAAAAAAAAAAAAACTTTGTTTAGTCTTTAAAATTATTCTTGTGTCATTTTTAGGGTCACTATGTGCCACATATGACACAGGTATCACACAATGATCCCTACTGCCCTACAGTGTATGAATAAAAATTAAGAAGTTGCTTAAATATGTGGGTATGCAAAAATAAAGCAGAAATTCTCCAATTTTTCCTTACATTTCATGCTTAAATGTGTGAGAGCGTCTTAAATTCGTTTATGAAGTGCTGAAGTGGACTGCAGCAAGCCACATCAATCTGAATGGGACCATGTGGAGACAAACCTAGGCGTGCATCACCAAATCATTATTCAACATCTGCACTCTACTGGGATATCATGCAGCACAGAGTAGTAATTAATTGCCAACATTTCAGGAAAACCTATTGGCCCCATTTTCAAAGGTCAAGAAATCCACAAGGAGAAAAGATGATAAATGAAGTCAACTGACACCATTGTTGGGGGGACTTTGTCCAATGTTTAATTTTTTAAAGAGAAGCAAGATGGTTATGAAACCAGCTCTGTTTCCATTTTCAGGCAAAGGAGTACCTAAACTGGTGTACGTGTAGATTAAGTTATTCTCAATCACTGTGCATCATAGGCACAGTAACTTGTCAAGATAAACACCTGAAAAAAATCTAGTCCAAAGGTAGTAACAGAAATATGGCTACTGAAAAATTAAAAATCAGCTACAAGGCTCAAAAATAAAACCCTGGCCAATCCACATATTAATAACCATAAAAAAAAGTCATGAACTCAGACCGACCAGATCACAAACACAACACAAAAAACCAGAACATGTGTATTTAAAACTCTTAACACCACTAACACCATCTGCAGAGAAAATTGTGAATCTTCACTGTTTCAAGTATGTTTATACACTCAGAAACATAAACATATCATTTAGTGAACATGGATTGTAACAGCATGGCAGTGCAATTCACCAAAGTGACTGTGAAGGGTTTTAAGAAATGCTGTATACCCAATGCAGTGTATAAGACTGATGGTGGTATGTTGAGACATGGCAGTAAAGGGGATGGGAATGTTAAGAGTCAGGGTGAGGAAGATGATGGCACTGACTGTGACGATGGAAACAGTGACACTGATTGGAATAGGTAGACAGAATCTGACATGTCTGTGTATTAAGTGTATGCAATTAATAGTATTTTTTTCCCCAGCAGACATATTATTTTTTTGGGGGGGGAGGTTTACCTTAGATTTGAATAAATACATTTTTCCTTGGCAGGGTGTTTTATTTGAGCGGTTGTCTTAGATTAGAGTCATCTTGCATTTGGGTAAATATGGCAATCATGTGCCTCATGTAGTTTCCTCACCAACATTTGCTTCTCTTACCAACGAGAGAGAAATGTACATCTACATCAGCTATTGCAATCCAAGTGAAAACTGGTCTAAAATAATTGGTACTGAAGAGACAGACATAGTAAGCTGAACTGAAAAAAGTGAACGACTTGTTGACATATGCCATAATGTTAAGATTTAGTCATAGTAGCAGATGTACAATTCAAGAATATGCTGACAGAATTACGAGATGCTATATGTGTAGATAACCTTAAATGGCAACAATATGAAACAGGAAGTGGCTGTTCGAACTGTGCCAAGAACTATAAATGTGTCTTACATTTTTATCACATTAGAAATAAATAAATAAATGTATACTGAACAGCAATGTATATATACTGCATATACAGTACACATATACTCTACACATCCATATGGACACTAATGGTATAGTCATTCACTATATTGGATTAGGCTGTCAATCCCCCTAACCACCAGGAAACATACTGTTTTAAATGGAAATTTTATTTTTGATTTGTGCGACATTTTCCATAACATAACTCTGGCATAAAACATGACCTGCCTGGAATGGCATGTCGTTTTAAAACTGGAGACATGAATCTTTCATTTATGGAACTGATATAAAACACTCAAGCACGTTTCATAATCCACGCATGTATACATGCATGTCAAAAGCATTATTTATCCTAGCCAGTTAGAAAGGTCATCAGATTACCATAAAATAATTAATCCGTTACAAACACAAATGGAATGACTGTACAGTTTTGCTTTACCAGAGTTTTTGGTAGGTGTGTGTACATAGTTCCCTGCTGTGTTGTCAGCCATAAGCAGAAGACCTGGCACCAACTGCCGCCCACTGCTGCCACCAGCTGGCAACTCAACCACTTTTTCCTCCTCAAGGAATGTCACCTGAAGTCATTATATACAGACAATATGATGACATGAAAGAGAATTACAAACGGAACACAAAACCTCATACAGAACTATCAATTATAAAGAAGCTTATCTTCCTGAATGTCTCTTCTTGTTTCTTGGTTCACTTTATGATACATCAATTGCATGGTATAAAAAGTAAAAGAAGGAGAAGAAGGAGAAAAAGAAGGAAGGAAAATAAGGAGAAGAAAGGAAAAGGAGAAAGAGAAGGAGGAGAAGGAGAAGGCAGAGGAGCTGAAGGAGAAGGGGAAGGAGCGGGGGGGGGGAGGAGAAGGAGCAGGGGGAGGAGGAGAAGGAGAAGGAGAATAAGGAGGAGGAGGAGGAGGAGAAGCAGGAAGAGGAGAAGCATGAGGAGGAGACGAAGAAGAACGTGTCACATACAGTCAATTTTACAACAAGAATTCAAAATGACACAAGTACTGCCAATGATAATGTATCTGTGAATAACAGCAAATTAAAATCATTTTCTACATCTCCCCTAATAAAAGGCCTATCAAATCATGATGCCCAATTTCTCACAATTAATAACACACATGCAACAACAAAATGAATTCCTCTGAAGCAAAGAACCAGATTAATAAATAATGACATATCACAAAATTTCAGACACTGCTGAAAATGAAACAAGGGACTCTGCTGATAAGGACAAAGATATGAACATCATCATCCATACACACCAACAAGTGCACAAAACTAATGTAATATCATAAATTATCCATACACATAGATTCTCCTGCATGTTTAGTTGATAAATGACCATCCTCAGGTAGACACAATACAGCGGCATACAAAACCAACACATCCAATTTCAAAAATACAGCCTTAAAAATAAAATGTTTCAAGTAAACAGTGGCAGCCATAAAAATAAAAACTGTGGATATTATTGATAACGTGATGATTCCATATTCTTGAATAAAATTAATTGATGTGCTACTATTAAAATGAAATAAAATATATACTTTGTCAAACATAACTATCTTATACTTTATTAATTTAACCCTTTCCCCTCCCTAACGCTCCAAAGCGCTCGGGATTTAAAAGTCCCCTCCCCCTCTAAACGCTCTAAAGGGTTTCTGGTATAGTACGTAAATTTAAATGTCCCGTGAAAAAACTCGGCTCTTCTGCCCAGGCACTAGCGATTTAAATTGAACGGGGAAAGGGTTAATAATATATTTTTAAACGAATAAAGTATAAGATAGTGTGTTTGATGAAGTATATATTTTATATCATGTTAATATTATACTTAAACACAACAGGATGTCCTCTACTAAGATTAACGATGTGCTACTGTTTATCTTATATGTGGCTGTATGCATAAAAAATTCTGGTATCAAAGTATTCAAACCAAACAATCAGATCCTGCAAAAAGGTTTAACTAAAATTAAAATGGAATAAAATCACATTAAAATCTCAAAGGGATATCCACAAATCTTGATATTATATACACAACGTATGGTGTTTACTGATGTGTCTTGTGTAGGAGTGTTGTGTACTGACCTGTTGTCATGGAGCAGATGCCGTTGAAGATGTGTAATTGATACGTACAAGCATACTGGGTTTGCATATCTTAAGATACAGTAAAAAAGAATTCATATCGTAAGTATTTTGCTCATCGATAAATACTTCTTGATGTTGGTAAAATATGTCAAAATTTTCTACACAGTTCATGTGCCCTCCTTCGTGACATGGTCTTACCTTTAAGGTGTACTGTATGGATCAAAATTATATTTGTTACTTAAAATGTGTACACATATGCAGACTTTGGGTTATTTGTTTTTATGTACCTATGGTGTTCTAGGAAACTTATTATGACTATGCACTTTGGCCTACATGCAATTTATCACACGTTTTACATCTTAAATTACAGATACCACTAGCCAAATATTTGCTTTCCATTTATTTTTGTGGTCTGAGTAGGATGAATGGAATGTTCAATGACCGAAAGGCAATGAGAAAGTTAGTGTATTTAAATATGTTAATAACCTTTATAATCAAAGGATCGTGGGACTTAAAATTATCCATGTTTGAGGCTACTGTACATCAGGATAATTAACCAACTGATTTAGAAGTTTGGTTTTAATTCTTGTACTTAATTCTGTTACCATGAAATGGGAGTAATCATTATTATGAGCAATCTGTAGTATATATAATATTCATTTCTTGTTGTTTACATTGTTTTCAGTGAGGTAACTAGTGCATCCTGTTTAGAAAGTTACTAAGTGTCTGCATATATATTGGTGTTTGTGGAGGGGTTTAGGAGGTGGAGGGGGTACATTCTGGCTTCTGAAGGAAAGTCTGACCTTCATGGGTCCTGATGCATAGTGAGCCACAGCATTTAACCGAATAGGAGTGGAAAAAACTCCTCCAAACTTTGACACACTGTTTATGACATGTACATGTACATGTACATATATATATATCATTTGGTGTTAAAGGGTTAATTAGAATGGTGGACTCAGTGGCAATCAGACAGGTTCATCTCCAAGTGTTTTGGCTCTTCCCAACAACTTTCACTCAAACAATGCTCCAACTTATATATTCATTTATACTATGTAACAACCGACAAATGCACATCAATAAAATATGTTTCATCATATACTGCTATTCAGACATGTTTTGGTTGCTTCTGTGACTATCATCACCATGTCAGTGAAGAGCAATATATGATAAAATTATTTTACTTATGTGGATTTGTTATTTGTTACATAGTAAAAATATTTTATAATGCATGGGCATGGAAAACATAAAGTTTATATTAATTTGTCTATCTCCAACTGACACTGTACAGTCTTAATTACTGAGTCACTTCAAAACCCAATGCAGACACCTACGCATCTAAGAGACAAATAATATTAAAATAAATCTTCAAGAAGTAAGATACAGGGTTACGGACTGCATTCAGCAGGCTGAGGATAGACAGGCACCAGAGGTGGGCTATACTGAACACAATACTGAACTTTCAGGTTCCATGTAAGGTGGAGAATTTCTTGAGTAAGTCAGCAATTAGCAGGATCTTAAGACCATGGGTGGGTGGGAGGGTAAGTCAATGAGTGGATGACAAATTATGTACCATGCAAGTTTCATTCACAAAAGTCCAACTAAATGAATAATGAAATTAGACTTTCTGTAGAACACAGAATATACCTTTCTACTTTTGTCCATATCCTGGTTCGTATCACCAGTCTTAATGGAAGGTTTCACGGGCTGGGCTGCTGGACGAGAGTAACCCAACAGTTGCAACAATCCCTCAGCTGCTGCTCGCTTTGCCAACTTCTTATTGGGCCCTGTACCAGTGCATGAATGCTGCCCAATAGAGACCTGCATCATACCATGAGGAACAGAATACAAACACTGTATAAACACAGAAATTATGCAGAATGAATCATGATTCAAGGAAGACAGACGGCACTTGAATCAGAGTTTTAAAGTCATTTACTCCAAACATTTCAGATCAATATATTCATTTGTTACAATCAACCATATGCACAATATCATGTATGTATAACAGTACAGTTATATGTATATGATACTGTGCATTTGGTTGGTAGTAATAATATTTAACTTGAATTGGGGATAGAAAATTGTTCAGTTTATAGTGAAACATACAAAAGTTATCATTTTTAAAACGTGACACAACCGACAAAAGGAAAGGCATATGTATGACATGGAATGAATATCACATAGAACAAAATGTCTGCCATCACAACGAACATGCTTTTCAACTGTGCACACAAGACACTTTGAATTACAGTCAATACCTGATACAGCACTTTTGCTTTTTCTCTGCACTGTGTGGCATTATATTCAAGGTGGCAGTAAATTGGAATACTGTAAGTTTTAACTTTTCTAAACTTGTAGAATTTACCTACAATGATAAAGAGATGTTAATTACATAATAACAGCACATCAGAAGAGCACTTAATGCTGCAGTAGTGCACAATACTTGTCAACTACCTTTCCCCTTTCCTTAATAACCTTGTCCCTTGCTGCAATATTTCTAGGTGCCACTCACACAGGCATGAAAAGTGTCTATCAGCTTCGACATGTCCATCTGTCCACATGTATCAGCATGGCTCCCAATGGGCAGATTTTCATGAAGTTTGATACTTGTGACTGCCATACAAATTGTTCAGTAAAAATCCACATTTGCTTGAATCCAAGTTTGGTTAAAATCAGACAAAAATGTTGGGCACTTAACATGAAGAAGTAAGTATGTTTTATTGTTGACAGTGACATTAATCACCATAAAAGTGCTCTCTTATAGGGAAATAGTATCAGCTTGTTCATCTGTCAATCTGTCTGTCTGCACGTATCAGTGTGGCTCCCAATGAACAAACTGCCACACAATTTGATATTTGGGACCTTACGCAAATGAGCCAGCGTTCCATTATACGTACACTGCCTTATCTTGTAAGCATTCAACTTTTAAATGACCTCAGTTAGCATATGCAAATGCACATTAAAACACTTGTCAAAATTTACTGAGGCAACAAGGAAATTTAATGCACTTTTAAAATTTCCAGCATAATCTCTGTCTTATTTACCACAAAATACCGTTTTTTCCCTATAATTTTATCTTTTTCAGATCAAATAATACTGACTTTTTCACATACCACACACTAAATTCAAATACCAACCCAATCGTTTAAAGGACTGCCCTATCCATATCCCTAATGCTACCTCCAGTTTTTCTTGTTTTTCACCTTTCATCTTTTTTGTTACCAGTTGCTATACTTTCCAATGAATATATTCACCAGCCATTTTAAAGGATGATAAAAAATAAACAGTGCACAGAGGCTGGTGCTGAAGGGTAAATAGTCCAAGTAAAATATGTGCAGAAAAAGAAAGAGGTAAGCTGCTCTCACTCTTCAGCCCATCCCCTTGCATGTGCACGCCCCCCACACGCACGCATATACGCATGCGAGTGCACACACACACACACACACACACACACACACACACCAAAAAAAGGGAGACAGTTGGACTAAAATAACTGTAACTTTTACAATTTCAACCAAGTTTTTGTCATAATTCATGTCTTTTGTTGGCTGGTAAATAGTTGCCAAATGATATGACACGAGATAACAGAAGACTTGAATCTTTGCCAACATAATGTCAGAACCTCAAGTCTCATTAACATACAACGCTATAGGCCAGTGCTATAATACCTGCAGAATAAAAGTACATGTCGTTTGAAAAGCCTGAAGCACAATGGTTACTATATGCACTGCCTACTTGAGAATAACAAAACAAGCAATGTACATATAATGTATCATTCAGGAGTGTTGATGCAACCATTCTTGCAGTGGAAAAGCAAAAGTGTTACATATTATGGGTGTGTATATTAGCCTTAGGTATATAGCACGCAATGTGCACACACCATTTTGCAATATGTGGCCTGCCCAGCTACACAACATTTTTCCACATTATCTCAAAAATGGCATGATTTTTCAAAAAAGTTACTGAACATAAAATGTGTTTTGATTTTCTCTACAACTTTTGTTTGAAACATTTCTCATTCTAAGAATAATTCGGCAAGATATGATCAAAAATGAATACTGACCTTCATGTAAAGTACCCATTATTCTTGTCAGGTTTTAATAAAACTTGAATTTTCTCAACAGATCTTGGAAAAATACTCAAATGTCAAATTTCATGAGAATCCGTCCAATGGGAGCTGAGTTGTTCCACGCAGACTGAGGGATGGATGGACATACATGACGAGGCTAACGGTCACTTTTCACATTTTGTGACTATGTCTAAAAAATTCTGCATGGTTCCGAGCATATGGTTTTGTGTTCCATCATGAGCCTCACAATAAACAGTGATTATTTCTTCACACAGCAACAGCCAATTTGGCTATAGAATGATGATGCACTGTGAGGCAGGAACTGGGTTTTTAAACATTATTTAGACAATTTTTACACTTCAAAGTGTTACCTATCCTAGTAAGTGACCTTGATGTGGTATTCCTTCAAGTGTTTTCAACAGATGTTAGCATCCCTATGAACACATTAACACATTCTGGCACAATATATAGTCACTGGTTGACATTGCTGTAATGAAAATCTTGATTTTGAAACTCCCATTCTCTTCCCATTCATGAATTCCTTTTAGGAATTACACACTGTTTTGCACACTTCCTGCTCTCATGCCCAAATTCATTGTGGTTGTAAATGCCATCAAAAATTTCCACCAGTTGACTTGTGTTCTTCACAGCATTCTGTGGCCAAAATCCACAAGCACAAATTTCACTCCATTCGCTACACCAATACGAACAGCAAAGGCTACCAGACGTTCACAGAGTATATTATAAACTGGCCCCACAGGAGGCATGCCAAGTTATTAACATTCTCGGGCTACCCATGTAGTAAGTGTTATAAAACATACCAAAGACTAACAAGAAAAGAAATTAAGTGAAAAATATGTAACCACATAGGATCTGAAGCTATACAAATATCAAATACGACAAACTTTACCCAGTGGAAAAAGCCCCCAGTATACATCGCATAGGAGGCTGGGTGATCCCACAAACTGCTGGACATTTTCTAGAAGAGACCTCTTGCCCCTGCCAGGAGTTGAACTATAATTCCTTAGATGCCCAGCCCATGGCCTAATCACCATACCAACTACACTATCCTGACTCCCACTACAGCACATAATCAATATAGAAAGCATTCACAAAACAAAGGTGGAACAATTACCAAAAATAATTCAGCATTGTGCAAGTTACCACTGCATTAACATAGCAGTCCATGTATCTAATGCCCACCTCCATGACAAACTCCCTGCGCCGAGGCACTCCCCTCTCCTCAAGTAGTGAGTAAACAGGCTCACGCTCTTTCTTAGCCTGCTGTATCTGGATCAGCCGTGAAATTGGGTTGATATCTTCACCATACTCTGGTTCTGCCTTTTGCTCCTGAGGTACAATCACAACTAACATGAGTACACAAAGAAGTAATCTGAGTGAACTCTATATTACACAGCATTCAAACCAACCTAAGACACGTCATTTACACTGTATAATCTGAAAACTTCAGTGCAGGTTAAAACAACCCAAATGTTTCAGCATAATGCAATGCAGACACAGGCAGGAATGAGACAAAATGTTCTTCTTAATATCAGCATCAGATGGAGGTCAGCACCATGCTTGGGGTTGACAGCTGGACTTATACCCTTGTACCCACTACACATGAGGCTGGGTGGGCCCCAGGGTTGGTATAAGTGCCATGCAAAATGAAAGTGCATGTCTCTACTGTGAACTGAAGGGTGGTCAACCACCTCATGGGCAAGCACTAATTATACTAAGTTACCACTACAGGTTGAATTAAATTCACACCCTGATTAAAACACCTCAGTGATTCTGTCACCTAACCTTAACATTACTCACTTATTTACTTACTCCACGGAACAAAGTCCTTGAAAAGCTAAATGGTTTTCAGCTATTCCAGAAATTTCTCGCACATTATGGATCCCGAAGGTTCATTACTGAAGTCACACGTGCCCGCCACCTGTCCCTATCCTAAGCTAGCTAGATCCAGTCCATAACCCCACATCCCACTTCTTGAAGTTCCAACTTAATACTATCCTCCCATCTATGCCTGGGTCTCCCAAGTTCTCTCAGGTTTCCCCACCAAAACCCTGCATACCCCTCTCCTCTCCCCTATACACACTACATGCCCCACCAATCTCATTCTTCTCGATTTTAACACCGAACAATATTCAGTGAGAAGTACAGATCATTACACTCCTCATTATGTAGTTTTCTCCACGCCCCTGTCACCTTGCCCCTCTTAGGCCCATACATTCTCTACAACAGCCTATTCTCAAACACCCTCAACCTATGTTCCTCCCTCAATGTGAGCAACCAAGTTTCACACCCGTACAAAACTACAGGCAAAATTATAGTTCCATACAGCTTAATCTTTACATTTTTGGATAGCAAACTGGAAGATAAAATACCGTGCACTGAATGACAGCAAGTATTCCCCGACTTCAGTCTTCTCTTTATTTCTTCCTAAATAGAATTTTGTTTTGTTAAGGTTTTTCCCAAATATTTGAACTCTTCCACCCTTTCAAAGGAACTATTATCAATCTTTACATTGTGACTTCATCCTGCTTTCTGGTCTTGAGACATGACAATGTACTTAGTTTTATCTGCATTTACTTCTAGTACAATCTCCTTACCAGCTAATACCAAAGCTTCCACATTTTCCTTTATAGTATGTACGCTTCCTCCCACCATATCAACATCATCAGCATAAACCAGAAGCTGATGTGTACCATTTAATTTCAAGCCATCCTGGTTTACCTGAACCCTCCTAATGGCATACTCTAAAACAAAGTTGAAAAGCAATGGCGATAAAGCATCTCCTTGTTTCAAACCATTCCTACAAGTTCACAAGTTACAAGTTCCTCCATTTTAGCTTTCAGATATTCCTTCTTTTCGCTCCTGAAACGTCAGCTAGCTTCATGTCTTACATTGTTTAGATTATCTACATTGCTTTGGCTTGGATCTTGTAACCACAGCATTTTAGCCTGCTTCCTTTGATCTAAAAAACCTAAACATTCATCATCAAATTATGGTTTATGCTGCTTCAACTTGTGCAGACCTAGACTCTCTTTCGCTGAAGTTTTGATATTCTCTTTAAAGTTCTCCCAAGCCCTATTCATGTCCTCACCATCACTTAAGCTGTGATGTGGCAGAGTATACTATTGTAACACCATTATCATTACTATCCTGATGTAAACTCTCATTCCCAATTGTCAGTTTGAAAATATCCTCTCTCCCCACTTTTGCATTACAATCTACTAACAGAATTTTCATATGGTACTTAGGAAAATGATCAAAAACCTGCTCTAATTCCTCATAAAAACTGTCTTTTGAATCATCACTTTTCTCCTCACTTGGTGCATGCACATTCAGAACAATATTTCACCAGCGACCTCCCAGAACTATATATGACATCTATCACTAACAAACTTTACTCTCTTAACTGCTAAAATTATTCTCTGGTGTACAAAAAATTTCCCAATTGATGATGTTTGTTTCCTTTTCCACTGAAAAAATTATAATCCCCTGCTCTTACTGTGCCCTCTTTGTCCCACCTAACCTCCTGCACATCCACTAAATCTAATTGAACTGCAGAGTGTATTTAAATGCCCAATTTGCAGGAGGCAATATTATATGTGATATTCCACACATTTTTTAAATTCAAATAAACCGTAGGTTAAGAATAAATCCACATACCCATACTAGTGAATTTTAAAGCAAACTGTCTGTTTATACCACCTTCATTTATGACCCTTCATACTTAATTTATTTTCACATTTTAGAAAACATTCATAAAAGCATTTTAGAAAACATTCATGAAAGAAATGTGCCACAATCTTTGGAACAGACTGTACAAAGTCCACTTTAGCCAGTGTGTCATAAAATTGCTTTCCCTTTGCTGACAAACAATTTTTTGTAAGATGTCAATAGATTAATAGTGTGTTAGGGGCTGCCACAAACTACATGCTCTGAAACACTTTGTTCAGTAATCATTTTCCAATTGTAGAGCCTAAAATAATACATTTCCTGCCCTAACCATGCCTGCAAACAACATCAAATGCTTGCTTCATCGAGGGACTATAATGAAAGTTCTCCCTCAGTGAAAAGCCAACCAATTACTAAATTCTTCTGCAACATGATTCCCATGAGGCTTTGTGTAACACACTGTATCCATCAAAACATTGATAAAAGTATTCTGTAAATCTATTTAAGGTTTTTAATACAGGCTAGGATCATACAAGTGTAACCATAATTAATGGAAAAACATTAAATCAAAGAAGATTTAATGGAAACAAATACATTCTTGCTATGCACAATAACAAAAATAATTTTGACAGGTTTCATTATGTGGCGTGATACCAATGAAACCACACCACTGTAAATAATCTTTTCAGTACAAAGTAATCCCCATCCCACCCTCCAAAAAAATCAACTGAAATAAATATTAATATAAGAGGTGACCACATTAAATTACTTCCAGCAGCCATATACATAACTTAGTCCCTTCTCACTTCTCATTCATGTTGCATAAAATCAATAAAAAAAAACCTTAAACTGCCTGAGTATCAAGCACATAGAAGAGTCCACATTCCCAGATAAAAGAATTCTTGGAAACTGAAACATTACAGGATGTATGACTAATAAAACCCTCCATAAATCTTCACCACTACTGCCTGGCA
>Ga0123357_10007436_pt1 | contig 13532 bp, 9 predicted proteins | sample TergutEmb28metaG_FD_89873 | JGI IMG/M metagenome (GOLD analysis project Ga0123357, IMG submission 89873) | Embiratermes neotenicus P4 segment gut microbial communities from Petit-Saut dam, French Guiana - Emb289 P4 | ecosystem: Host-associated > Arthropoda: Insects > Digestive system > Gut ...
ATAACTGAACACACAAGTTGCAAGCTCCTGAGGATGGATGTATTAACATCTGAAACATGTTGAGCATTAAGTAAAGAAATAATAAAGCAAGTGACATCAAGTTGGTCTCTCTTTACTCAACTATAAAGATGATGCATGGTCCACTAAACATACGATACTGTATGTTACTTCATAATTTTTCAGAAATGCAGTCTTATTACTCAGTACTGCTATAGCATAAACATGACTGGTAAATCTGAGATATGGATGAAAGGAGTCAAAGTTTGCTTTAATCCACAACAGGTGGTTTTCATTTGGTACGCAGACTATTTCTTCAAGATGCCTAAAACATCACCTTTATGCATCTACTGAGCTCTAACATGAAATAAATTAAAAGAACCTGGAGATATGCTGGTCACAAATGACACTTTCAAAGCTGGTTGTCAAAAATTTTACTTTCAAAGCTGATGGTCACGTGTCACAAAGCTGGTGGTCGCAAATGTGACTTTGAGATTTGCTGGTCACACATTACACTTTCAGATCTGGCTGTCACAAATGTCACTTTCTGACACTCCTATTCACTATGGACTGCCTTCCTGCTTTCAATGTGTTATGATGAGAAACTGTTACAGAGGCAACTGAAAGAACTACTCCCTTCTATACTTTAGATGAACAGAAGTCTGTGGCAGGGGGGGAAAAAAAAAATTTAAAAAAATTAAATATTGTGTTTACCCCTGACATTTAACCACACATTTTTGGTAGCTATAAATATAAGTTGGAGGATCAGAAAGTACCTAGAACTCTGGCATAATTTGTCATAAAAATGATATGCATCAAACTGAAGCTAGTCGCACTCAACGTACTGCCCTTCTGCATATACACATTGGGATGAAAAGATAACATTCAACATTCTTGTGACCTTGCAAAAAATAATGTGCCAGCATTGTTCTGTACTCTGAAGCATCATTAAAACTAACACAAAACAAAAATATTGACTTCATATGCTGATCACGAAGGACTGAGACCATGCAATGAGCCACAAACATTCCTGAATATACAGTAATATAGCACGGCACATTCACCACAGCTGCACTTTTGCATGATATGATTTTTAAAATATAAATTCGGTCTTGATACAACATAATGAAATGAGAAAAGACTTGCTACCTCAAGACAAAGGATTCCAAACTTTCCAATATCATCCCATGACTCTTGAGGAACACCAGGCCTCACTCCACCATATGCAAGAAGAGGCAGTGACTGCAAGTAGCAGGTTACAGCAGGAGCTATTCTAAACAGAGTACCCAAAAATATGGGATCGACAAGCAGCTGATCCAGGCGAGTTGAATACTTAGCTTCCCTAACAGTAACTGCACGTCCCTGGGGTTGATAAACCTGAAAATCAAAATTAATAAACCAAGTCTTCATACAATTTTAACCCATTAATAGCAAGTACAGAGACAGACTGTTAGCAACTGATACTGATCACACTGCTGTATTATCCCAGGCTTTTAGAAGGATTTATTGCTACATCAGAAAATTATTTTCACTGTAAATGTTTCCTATTTAAATTTCAGAATTATATATATATATATAAGAATACAATATTTCTGCATTTTATCATAACCACATAACACAGTATGTCTAATGAGCCCCTCAACATCAAAGACATCAATACAGATTTAAAAAAGGGGGGAGAAGGAGGGTCCACTAAATTATAGTGCTGAACATTACGAGTTATAAACTCCTTAAGAACTGGACCTCAGAAAGAGAAAGTAACAGAACAGAGATTATAATATGACACTGAAGGTCACAATTTGTATTCTTCACCCAATTACTGTTGGCTGGTCAACCCTTATAATACCAAAACTGATCAAAGCATGATATGCCAGCAAATTATCTATGTATTACTACACACAACTGCCCCTTTTCGGGGCAGACAAAATACTATACCAGTGATGGTAAGAAATACAAACATACATTCTTAAACACCTGAAATTCAAGAAACTGAACATAACCAACAGTCTTTCACCAGGACATCAACAAGCTGACAGACCACAGGAGAAACCAATATGTATGAGAAAGGCAGGTATGTAACATGGGTCAGGGAAACAATATACTGTGCAAAATTTTGGTCATAAAAACATAATGGGAAAAGATCTTCTGGGGATCTAGGTATGGATAGGAAATAAAAGTAAAGATAAACATGTCCTTGTGTCTCATTAAGCACCATGCCATGAAGACATATGGAGGAATGGAGGTAAAGTTACATGTACTGTCATTCTTGGCACAAGATGGATGTATGTAAGTGGTCTGCTTCATGCCCTGGCCACTTTACCCCCATGGAAATGGCCCCAGTACCAACTGAACAGCAGGCATGGTGATCCCCAGGACTGGGGTATAAATTTTGGAAGAAGAGAAGAATCTCCGCTCCACTGGGGATTGAACCACCAATTCCTCAGCTGTACTGCACATAGCCAGTCACTTTAATACTAGCATCAAAACGGTTCATGGGGAAATAGACTGTACAAAAAAACAACACCACTGAACTGGTTCAGGATACAGTTGGATAGTATTCACAGGTTTGTGACTAAGGAGATGAATACTGCAGTATTCTGACAGGTTGAAAAGCCTGTACATGGATTTAGTTTTAAATCAACCCAAATAACTGACATCCTGTCAGCTAAAGTAAAAATTTTGACCAAATAAATGACACTCCTTGCTGTCAGTGCATATACTGGTGTAAAATCCTAACTCTGTGATAACAGAACACCACATTTACAAAAGCCTAGCATAAAAAGCTATCCAGAGCTCAATGCATCCACTCTGCATTCTAACAACAGACCTCCTGTTAATCTCCCCATGTTATCACTCCATCTCCTTCTCAGTCTTCCAAAGCAAAAAACAGTTTACTTCCTGCACAGATGTCAAGACATGCCATGACAGTTCAACTTTTTGGAAACTGTATGCCACGTCCACTGGTAACGAGTTACCCACGTTTTGAATGACCATACTTCATTTATCCTTGAAGTTAAGCACTCACAGACTGATTAACTCCAAAGATGAAGTCAGTATGAGTCTTTAAAATGCCAAGACCCAGAAGCTGAAAGCAGTACATTTCTCTGAAAGGTTGTTAATTCATGTTGCATCATCCCAGAAGACTGAATATTCAGCAACACAACTGTGAGAACACCACATCCCACATACAACAATTTTAGAGTTAATCTCATACAGGCATGATGAGTCACTGAACCACTGTAATAACTTCTCTTCATAATATCATTACAAATTTATAACCTATTTGCTGTTTTATTTAAAAATCTTAACAAGAATTAAATTACCTGGTGTGGTTTTGGCATTAAAGCCCTAATGCTGGCAACATGCTGTAATGTTGATAGCCTTGCAGCACTGTACAACGGAGACTCAAATAAAGACAATGATTCATCAGCAGCAACATAGCTTACTACATCATTATAGGCAACCTGTGATGCTGGTAAGTTCTGATAAGCCTGTCATAAAAAAAAAGGGTGCAGTGAAAAATACTGAAGGGGTCAGTAACTTATCTTAGGGCAAGTAAACACATTTACTATCTCAACATTTAATCTGAAAAAATCAAAAGACCTATCAATAAACAATTGGGTTATCTGCTTCATTTGTCATATGCCTGAAATATTTTACATAATTTGTCACATAATATAGCAAGGCTTGTGTAATATGGAATCAGAATTGAATTGGAACCAACATTTCTTGGTAAATTTCTCTAGTCTGTGAACAGAGCAGAAACCAAGGTAAATTCTTCTCTAATAAATAAGTATATAAATAAATAAATAAATAAACAAAATATACACAAACACACACACACACACACACACACACACACACACATATATATATATATATACATATATATAGGTGGAAGCATACATACTATAAAAAAAACACAGATGCTTTAGTAGTTGCTAGTAAGAAGAATGGACTAGAAGTAAATGCTGATAAAACTAAGTACATGTTAAATACAAGTTAATGTCTCAAGATCAGAATGCAGGATGAAGTCACACTATAAAGAGTGATAACAGTTCCTTTGAAAGGGTGGAACAGTTCAAATATTTGGGAACAACCTTAAACAACTAAAAATTCTATTCAGGAGGAAATTAAGAGCAGATTTAAGTCATGTAATGTGTGCTATCAGTTGGTGCAGAATCTTTTGTCTTACAGTTTGCTATCTAAAAATACAGAGACTAAGATATACAGAACTATAATTTTGCCTCTTGTTGTGTATGGGTGCGAAACATGGTCACTCACACTGAGGGAGGAACATAGACTGAGGGTGCTTAAGAATAGGATGCTGAAGAGAATAGTTGGGTTTAAGAGGGACTAGGTAACAGGGGAGTAGGGAAAGCTACTTAATGAGGAGCTTACTGATCTGTACTCTTCACAAATATCATTTGGGTGATCAAATGGAGAAGAATGAGATGGGCGAAGCATGTAAGATGTATGGGGAGAGAGGAGAGGTGCATACAGGGTTTTGGCGGGGAAACCTGAGGGAAAGGGACGATTTGGAAGACCCAGGTATAGATGGGAGGATAATATTAAGATGAAGCTTCAGGATGTGGGGTGGGGGCATAGACTGGATTGCTCAGGCTCAGGATAGGGACAGTTGGCAGGCATCTGTAAATGAAGTAATGAACCTTCCAATTCTATAAAACGCAAGGGAATTTCTTCACTAGCTGGGAATCGGTTACCTTCTCAAGAAGGACTCTGCTTCATGGAGTGAGTAAGTAAGTAAGTAAGCAAGCAAGTTCAATAAAATAAATTACCACACACCTTCTAGCTTTTAATCTTAAGACATGGATACCCAACAACCTGAATGGAACCCTGTGTCATGAAATGTGTTTGAAAAGCTAAATGTAAGAACTTAACTACAGCGCAACTCAGCTAAGATGTGATCAGCTAAAAATATTTCCTGCCAAAAACACCACAATAAAAAACCTCAAAATTCTCCCATATGAGTCACATACATGTTTCCTTCTAATATGTTCCTGCATGAGAAAATTTCCAACTTAGAAGCAGAAAAAGTTCATAAAGGAGCAAATTTTTCACTTATGTCATAAATTTTTTATACCACAATCTTAAACAATTTCCCTTGAGTTTTCATTCTGTCAGTCCATTTCAGTGCTAATAGTACACTGAAGGCTTCAGTGAATTCAGTTTCAAGCTGAAGTAATTTCATCAATAAGTTTATTTTTTATTTTATAAAACATCTATTTGAACATGGATACCTCAATAACAGCTACTATAAGCAAGCCTATTGCAATATCTGAAACGCTGAACATAATAAACAGAGGGGATGGTGTTCGGAATGTGCCTTGCATCCCAACTGCTGAAGAACAAGGCATTCCTCTGAGAATCGTTCATGATAAAATTTTTGGAGAGTAAGATACAGGTGAGAATGTGTTAAGACTGCTGCAAACTATACAAATGCAGAATACATGTGTAACAAGTTCTCAAAAAGTAAAAAAATATAACTTTTCCAGTCCTAACTTTTCAAAAGCTTTTCCTGCTCAGTATGTCAGATTTTTGGTGATTCTTCGAAAATCTCGAGATTTTCACTGTCACTTATTTCATCAGTGCCTACCTGGATTATACTTTCAGATTCAGTGAGACACGAAATTCACGTAATTTTGTGTGCCACCGTTAGATACAAGTTTCTTGTTCAAGAAAAAGACTTCAAGAAAATCACCTGCAGTGTAAGTTGGGTACCCAATTTCAGACATTCTTTAAGGTTGAGACAGTTGAACTCTTTGCAACTGAGAATGGACAGAATTTCTTCATACTCCAGTTTGCTCAGCAGCTGTGCTGTTTCAGCTCCAGACTGATTACACTGACAGCACCTGTATACACAAAGATATACACTCATAACTCTCATGATTACTAAAATTTAAGGGATGTGTCACCTAGAAAAACCAAAATCCTGCTCAGAGAGAAAAACACAAAAAACACTTGCCATGTCATTGCATTTGATTTAAAATGAAACAAGGTCTGGACAAAGTTCTACAGTCTAAAGAAACTTAATTTCATATACATTTTTAGAACCTTCATATAACATGAAGTAAATTTCCTCTCCTAAAACAATAAGGGAATGAATACAACACGTTTTAGCATATTTTATACTCATGCATTGTTGTTAGCAAACAACAACATACATACATCAAGATTCAAGACAATGATTTTTAAACTAAAATATGTATTTAATTCTTGAGCTTTTATAGGCAAACAAATCATCTACACAGGTACAGAGTACTCGAAATTCTGTTATTCCAAAAGTAATATTATTGTAGACACTGTATTGAAGGAATAATTCTCTGTAAAATACTGCCTAATTTCTCCTAAGTTTTCATATTTATATGGTAATCAATAAATGTGTAGCAACAACCACTCTTTAAAACTTCTCTTGCCACTATCTCTGAAACCATTCAACTTCACACACAGGTGTTTTTGGTTATACTGATGTAATATAACCTAAGAGACATACTCTTGAATATGGCAGATTATCCCTGAAACACCCTATTTTCTTTATAAATTTGGTGGTGTAGGCACTCCCTGAACTACTGAACCCTTTTGCATCAGAATTACATTCCTAGTGCACTTTTAAAAACCCTGAATTTAAATTACAGGATTTAATTTTTTCATGAAAACTCTTACAATGCCCCCACCCCAAAAACAAAAGAAAAGCCCCAACAGGGCTGTACAAGAATGGCCATAATTGGCTGATGCATATGCTGCACTACTGAAGAACTGAACTCAACACCCTGTGATGCATCTTATGCATCATTCAGTGCCAAAGGGATAATCAGATTAAGCTCAGTCCATTTTTTATTATTCTGATTACCATTATAAAAGACATCAAAGTCCAGGCTTCAAAATACGCCCACATTTACAGACTGTCACTAAATATACCACTGTGAATTAACTAAGTTCATGGAACAAAGATTTTCTTCAGGACCTGAAAACTCATCATCATTTCAAGAAATTCCCTGCCTTTTATGGAAACCAAACATTCATTAGGATTTAATGTTGTACATTTGCTGTGCAACTACATTCCATACATAAAATTTAACACCCACTCATTGCACAATGTTTTTTATTTGTTATTTAATGCTCCAACATGTTTTGGCCTTAGCTGTTGGCCACCTTCTTGTAGCTTGTTAATTTATTTCACGTGTGCAGCTTATGCATCAACTTATAAGGCAGAAATTCTACATATATGGTTGAAATTATTAGTATTATAAAGATTAAATATCACAAATCTTAACAATGTGAGCATGACATACCTGAAATTTGATTCCAGGACTTGAATTCACTTGCTGTCTGGATTAAACAAATTATATCAACAGCTAATGAAAATAATTTTATTTCGTATTTCAACCACAAACTGATTTTAAGGTATTTAATCTTCATAACAGTAATAATTTTAACCATATATGTAGCACATAAGCTGCACATGTCAAAAATTTATGAGCTACCTGAAGATGGCCAACAGCTAAGGCCCAAACATGCTGGAGCATTTATTAACAAACGAAAAATAGTTGTGCAACAAGTTGGTGTCAAATTTCATGTATTCATTATGATGTTTGACAGGGCTTGCCACTAAACCCTCAGCTAGGTGAATCCAAGCATCCCAATTCTTTATCTCCATTTCCTGATAGTTTAATGTTAGTTCAGAATAGTGTTTTGTGTTGACTGTGTTTTGCAAACATGCTCTCAGTCAATATTCCTAATGCAGCGTAGTCCCATGCATGGCAAATAAGTCTAAGCTTCAAAATATGAATGCCAACTATAAATTTACCAACCTGGCTGTCACTTGTGCTAAAAACCAAGCCTTGTCAACAGTAACAGAACGAATATCAGATGGATCAAATGTTCGTCCAGAGTCCAATTCCAATGCAGGGATATTATAGAACTGTGCTCCTAGTTTATTGAGAAGGCTTACTAATCCACTATGTCTGAAAAATATAATTACATGAAACTCAATCAAATATAATGATTTATGTTATGAAGAAAGAAAGAAAGAAAGAAAGAAAGAAAGAAAGAAAGAAAGAAAGAAAGAAAGAAAGAAAAGTGTGTATATATATATAGAGCATAATAATTCTGGTGTGTTAAAAGCCTTTTGTTTCAATATCTCAAAAGAAACAAGCTTAAATGGTTAAGTAATGATTACAGCAAAACGTTCAATTATGTTTTAATTAAATATACATTTATAGACATGTTGAACCATAAATTCAGGTGGAAGAAAGCTTCATTTAATTATCATAAACAGCAAGATATGTGACAATCTTCAGGTGTGCCCACAAATACAATGCTGACTTTTGAATAAGTCTGAAATGCATGAACAATGTAACATTTCTGGGGTCTTCACTCTCTTTTGTGCAATTAGCTTTAAAACTATGACAAACCTATAGGAAAAATGTACTGGACATAAAATGTATCCTTCACTTCTCTACAACATCTGCTTAAAACATTTTTCACTCTGATAAATATTTATAGCAAATCATGCTCAACGTGAGTGCAGAAGAAGATAGTACTCGTAAAGTAAGGTGTCTGTTACTTTAGTCTACTGTTAATAAACTGCTGTGGCATCAAAGTTAATGACAACATTTTCAGCAGTTCTTGAGGTATTTTACATGCATAAACAGAGAGATGGATGAAACGATTTTAAAAGGCATTCCCCTAGGATGCAAATAAGTCTAAAAATCTGTTCTTCTTACAGATACTGGCCTACTTTATGTCTACAAGGGAACACCTGTTTTAGTACAGAATCATACATGGAAGAATTGCAGCTTTTGTTTCATAACTCCAATAGCATGGGGCAAACTTGTAGCAGTTCATGGCCTCTTCAAACACATTTCTTTTTCTCTTGCTTTTTACTTTCCACTCTCATACATGATATAGTGCAAACTCTGGCATCAGCTTGCTATAACCTTGGCAATACAAAAATTGGTGACAAGCATATATACATAGCACTTAATGGTCAAAGTGCATGTGTCATTACAATGCCTGCCATGCTGTATTCTTTTCTATGTAGCACTTACCTTCATGACAACCCGTTAATGTTCTAACTGTTACAATATGAATATGAAATATTATCATCCTCAGTTCAGACAATATGGTAAATCTTTTAAACATGCAGTATGATTTAAAAAAATCAATTTCTGCTGGTTAGTTGCAGTTACCCACTTCCTAGCTAGAGATGTTGCGTGTAAAATGTCCATAAGTTTTCTTAGGTCAGTCTCAGTGAGCTGAGCTGCCACCTCATCTGCAGGTAACGTGAGAAGTAGTTCTGCTCGGCGACATGCCAGTGTACCAGCCAGACGTGCAGGTGCAAGAAGTGGATGGCCCAAAAATCGAGGAATCAGCAACATGAGGAGAGCACCACTTTGAGAAGGATGTACACCTTCCAGACAGCGCAAAATCCGGCAAACAAAACTAGGCTAAAAAACATGTATTTCAAGAAAGAAAATATCAATTACTGAGATGTATAATTCAAAACAACATCAAACTATGCTACTTACTTTCCATAAGATATATTATCATACCATCATTGAAAATTAAAAAATTGTAATAAAATACAGAATATCCAGATATCCAGCAAGTTACTCTAGGCTTCCAAGAGACATACTTTCTGAATCAATGTATATATTAAAAAAAATAAAGACATGAAAAGTTCAAAAACTTTGTGCAAGTTTCAAAGTAGTATCTTCCCGTGTCAAAAACGAATGTGTGATGCAGTATACTACACAACAAGGTTATAGCATGTCTCTGCTGAGATCAAGATCACTATAAAATTAATCTTGATATGCTGAAGAATTCTTCATTAAGTTTAATCCTTTTTGTAAGAATGATGCACTGTCTCACCAAAACAGCACTGTTTGTGAAGCACTCAATGACAGGTTTCCCAAGCACTGGAGGGGGGGAGCAGGCCTAAAAAATTAAGACTGTAACACTACAAGAACTGACATATCAACAGCCTTCTTTTGTGAGGTCTTGTCGAAGTGATGCACATGAGTATCCTAGGCAGGTGGCCAACTTAGATTCAATCACACAATAATCACTGTGGCTGTTTACACAGACCTCAGAGATGCTGATGCATCCCATCTATAACAACTCATGTGAATATCCTAGGAATGCCCGTAAAACACACACACAACACACGAGAGTTTACTGTAACAAATTTAGTATTTAACAAAAATAAATGTATTCGGAAAATATAATATCAATTTACTAACAGTATGCCCCACTGACCAACTCACTGTCCTTTTCAAACACCTAAGACATAACAAAGACAACTTGCCTGGCATCGTGATACAAGCAAAACATAATCAAAATACTAAACTTCTGCACAACCAAAATACAGTATTACACACAACACCAAAAGAGGGACCCTGATATGTCTCCCACTTGTCACAAAACCAACTTGGAAATATAGGCTAAGAGAGTATTTTAATCAGTGTTAACAATCATGAGTGATGCAAGGACTTGCAACACAAATGTAGCAAGGGAGGGGTGAGAGAATGTAAGAGAGGGGAGGAACAAATGACACAAGGCCAATCAGTTCAAAAGCAACCACAATGTGTGCTGGAACTTTTTCCGGTCAGTCTTCATGTCAGCACTTTTAATGTATGCAATGGTTAAGAAAATACTGCCTTTTAAAGCCTCTTATTGATTATCTGGACATCTGGACACCTTGCATTTGATACAAGTTCAAATTGGAAAACACTTTGTTTTTAACCTGTACCATCTAATATCTATGCAGTATACAAATTAAAAGGGCCACACACACACACACACACACATCAGGGAACTACAATATGTATTTGTTCAAGCTGCATGTTTGTATAATGTCTGGCTGCAGTATAGGCTATCAGTCTTGCAATACAGGAAACTTCCAAAGCTGTGGGAATCTTTAAGGGACAAATTTTAAAAACTATTATGGTAGCAGATTTAGTACCTTTGAGGGCAATATTGTTTGTTCTCTTTTATCAAATTAAAAATTGTTGAAAACTGCATTCTTCTGGGTTATTATGCAGCAAGCAACAGTAATTTCTTACAGATATTTCAGGACACCCTGTCAGTCTCATCTTCAGGGTTAAAAAATCCAACAGGAAAAACTGTTATTTTTAAAGTCAAATCAATGTTTAAGGGTCCTTCTGTGGACCCCAGTTCTGAACATGACATATAATTGTATTTTGATCCAGGTCATACGTGAACACCAAATACTAGAGGATGCCTCAAACAAAGAAATACTACATGGAGACGGCATCACACTAGGCTACAACTGTAATTCAGAAGGTATCAAAAACACTCTTCCACCTCACTGTTATAATTTTAAAATTCAGGATCATCTCTTATCACAGGACCTTGAATGCCTCATAGCCACTTTAACTCTTGAATGACCTGCAGGTGCAAAAACACCCTTAGAAATTCATTTTATATATTTAGGCAAAAAAGGAAATTTACTGCATTTTTTATACAAGGTACATAATCTTTGTTTTATTTTCCACATAATGCTGTTCATTTCTGAAATGTTATCTTTTTCTGTTTAAATAATACCCATGTTTTAAATAAACAATGCACTAAATACCCATCCCAGTAGGAAAGAGGTTTAATATGGATCTGAAAAACAATGATAACATAATATCAAACCTGTCTGAGGTTCTGGCAGCGTGCACCTACAGCTTGAACTAGTAATCCACTTGCTACTGGGTTTCTATGCACAGCAGCAATAAGTTCCTGTACAGGGGGCTCAGCTGACAAACTGACCACCTCCTCAATATGATTCACCAGCAACCATGTCAGTTGCTCAGCATCATTCATATTTTCACACTGCAAAACCGAAATACATAGAGTGGAAAGGCTTAAGTTTATGCACCCCCACACAACATGCACACTGAATTATAAAATTTAAATTTTACAAAATATTTCAACATAATCCCCAACTCTTAATGCATGGAAATATGATATTCAATTTTATATGTAAAATTAAACACAAATAAAACTACCTGAATAAAATTATCTTGAACATTTTCATGACCAAATTCAAAGCTTTTAATTTTCTATCTGTTCTTAGAATTGTGAATACTAGAAACTCTCACGAAACTGGAAATATGGAGAAGCATTCACTCATCATTTCAATTTACATAGTACTTGGGCTGTCCCAGAAACAGCATGCAACTAAGTACACTACTGTGTTCTGAAGAAATAAATGCCACATTACCTGTCATGTCTGCATAATGGAAAATATTTTGAGCCTCACATCAGTGCATCATCAATCTTGATGGACGGCTTCTGACGGGTGTTGTTTTTAAAAAGTGACTTTGTTGTAATGTTCTTCAATAATTGCAAATAATTATATTTCAATTCACAACACCTTTAATGGATTTTAATAAAGTATAGTTGACTAGCATATCTTTAAAAATGATGAATGAATGCTGCCCCCAACTTGTTTTATTCTATTGTTAAAATTATGTTACTTTGTTGTGTAAGCTTAAGGCTACTAGTCATATAGGCTGTAACAGACTGGACTATAACTTCACAGTGCAGGGTCTTTCTTAATTAATGACTCATTTAGCTGGTCAAGAAATTTCCCTCCTTTTATGGGAAAAAACATTCATTACAGTGTTCACACAAACCTCACCCTGAGCAAGATAAATTTAATTCAACCTCTTATGCCTGTTCTCTGATATTCATTCATTTTAATATTGTGCCCATATTTATCTAAGTGTCCTGTGACGACTCTTGAGGCTTTCTGGCTTGAAATTTGTATGCATTTCTCATGTACAACATGAATACTATTTGTACTGCCACTGTCATTATAATTTGATTTAATCACTTTACTGATAATCAGCCCATTTTTTGTAATTTTTTCATTGTCCTAGTATTTCCACTTCTTACATCTAGATGTTAACCTCAGGCAACTTCAATTTCTTTAGAAAACTAGAGACAAAGACATGGAAGGAAAGATCAATGGATGTGTTGACAGATAAAATTTCTTCTTCAAAAAAAGTAGGTTCTTAATATTCTTGATTTCAAACTTTCGCTGTGTTCTGAATGTTGTACACTTTCTTCTGGGTAATTCCCCGGCATCTGAATTTTATATGCCGTTGTTTCGGAACACTCTGTTCCATCTTCATAGGCAGGTGGGTATACCCACCTGCCTATTCCATCTTGATAGGCAGGTAGGCATACCCATCTGCCTATGAAGATGGAACAGACATGAGACAGTGTTTCGAAATGATGGCATATCAAATTCAGACACCGGGGAATTACCCAAAAGAAAGCATACAAAGTTCTTAATACTTCCAAAACTAACACCATTATTATAAAAGACACTACGGAACCAAAACCGGAATATGAAAAAAAATATTAAGCAATTTCCATGCAACTGATGCAATTTTATGTAAAGTGTAGCCAGGAATAAGATATAAGCTACACTTCATAGCAATAAGAAATGTTGGCGAGAGAGAGAAAGTGTGTGTGTGTGTGTGTGTGTGTGTGTG
>Ga0123357_10007437_pt1 | contig 13532 bp, 9 predicted proteins | sample TergutEmb28metaG_FD_89873 | JGI IMG/M metagenome (GOLD analysis project Ga0123357, IMG submission 89873) | Embiratermes neotenicus P4 segment gut microbial communities from Petit-Saut dam, French Guiana - Emb289 P4 | ecosystem: Host-associated > Arthropoda: Insects > Digestive system > Gut ...
CGCGCGTGAGCGTGCAGAGTGTGGTCTGTATTTCAAAGAGATACATATATATCTGTGTGGGTTCTCTATATATATATATATATATATATATATATATATATATATATATATATATACAGCTTTTACATTCAGTTTTGACAACCATATATTAAAGCATCTCCGCACTGGTTTGCAAAGTTTTCACCTCATCGAGCGACAAGTTAGACACAAGGTATTCATTTTACTGGGACTGAGTTCACAGAAACAGACAGACGTGATGTAGCTTTCGGTTATCATAATGTGGGTTCGGGAGAGGCTTTAATTGCAGTACATAAAAGACCCGTCCGTTATGCATAAAAGAAAAGTAATAATCGCAGATGGACAAAAATTTCTTTCGCGAAACAATCAAAGCTAAGTGTGAATTGCATTCTCTGTAACTCACTTAATAACACAAGAGTAAAAAGGTAGCGACTATTATTAATACCACATCCGTCTGTACGTCTGCATTCCTGGTGTGCCTGCATTTTTTATTGATATTAAGTTAGATGTATTAGACAAAGAGTGGGCCGGAATGGCGTGGTGTGTGCAATGACCAGGCTACTGGCCGCATGACCGATGCCCGGCAGGTTCAAAGACTTGTGTCTACTCCAGAGCTTCCACACGGGCTCCGGAACATATCCAGCTTCTTATTCAACAGGGATTAAGGCGACCGAAGTGTAAAGCTGACAACTCATTTTCACCTAGTCCAGAGGTTAAAAATGGGCACAGCTATAAAAGCACAAACGTGTTCTTTGGCGAAATAAGTTTAAGGAAGGCTGTTACAGAAATTTGTTTACTTATTTAATAATTAGTGATGAGACTGGTACTGCTGCTGTTGATAAGGGCAGTGGTGGGGAGAAAACAGTCCAATTTAACCCACTGACATAGGCCTACTTTGATGTGTGCTGTTCGAGTGTTCATTCGGATGTTTTTGGCTAGCTTATGGCTGTGCATAGCGCTGAATGATTTTGTTACACTACAATATACATGGAAAATCTGTAGAGAAATCCTGTGATAAATTTCGCGTATTTATTCTGACGTGCTCGATTTAACTATTCAAGATACACTGAATTGATGAAAACAAGTAAACTGCAAGGGTTAATACACTAATTTAACAAGGGGAGTGATTCAGACGCTCACTGAAAGAATAATTATGTAATTTTCCAGAATATCTACCTATGAGGCAGCAAAAGGCACCCTAAATTTAGTGGACAGCGCTATCGCATTCCTTCCAAGTTTCCAGGCAGATTCACAACACGATCGGTCCTTGCGACCGTTCTCAGAGCTACAGTCAACGGGTTGGCTGTATGACTTATTCATCACTTCCACATCTCCGGATCTTAATGTCAGTTGAATTTCGTACGGTGTCACAATAAACACAAAGCATGAACTATGACTCACTGTACTCAGCAACAAGCGCAGAATTTTAATTGTTGTGTTTGTATAAGGTAATCGCACGTCTAATAATGTACTTCCAATTTCGTTTCAAATGTGTTATTATTACTAGTGGCACCTGTAACGTACTACTACTACTACTACTACTACTACTACTACTACTACTACTACTACCACCACTACCATTACCACCACCACCACCACCACTACTACTACTACTACTACTACTACTACTACTACTACTACTACTACTACTACCACCACTACCATTACCACTACTACTACTACTACTACTACTATTACTACTACTTCTACTACTACTACCACTACTACTACTACTACTACTACTACTACTACTACTACTAGCAGTAATAGTAGCAGGAGTAGAAGTTGTGAAAGCAGTAGTAATGTAACGGAACAGCTTAGTGTGTGAAAGACACGTAGCTGGGACCAGAATCAACTGCATTGAGCTGCAGTTGCTTTTGAAATACGGCTCTCACTTCAAGAAATATCATGAACAATACTTCTACACTTTTCCGATTTTCAATAATACTCATCCAGATTTTGGTATTCTTGGTTATGACACCGTTTGATGTACTGTGTAGTTACCGTCCTTCTGAGGAGACTTTAAACATTACCAGTGACATTCGTAACAAGGAGTGGAATTTAAAAAATAAAATTAGCCAATTAGCGATACAAACCAATTCATTCGCCACACATGACTTGTAAAACGACAACCAAATATAGTTTATTAGGATCTAACATTTCAGAATCTCGCCGATTAATGTCGTAGTAATATTCGGCTTGAAGTGTTGTAATGTGTTGTGGCCACAAGTACAGTAACATTTAAATGAAAAAAATAGTTTAAGCTTACACATTTTATATAAAGAGCCAGTTTGCACCTCACAAAGAACAAAACAGATAAAGTACTTAATGCCGCAAAGGAAATAATCGCTCTTTATCTGGAGAATCATACTGTGTCGGCATTTAGTGAAACGTGCTTTAGTTTATTTCGTTTTCGGTCCTGTGGTTAGTAATATTTGAAAGTTCCCTTGAAGCACTTTACTTCCTGCGATCTACATAATATTTTCCCATAAAATCTCGACACAAAATTTGCGGCAGAATTAATTCCTGATTTTCTGCTGAAATTGTAATATATTAAGATTTCCCACAGCCGAACACAAATTGTATTAACTGCTGCTATTAAGACAGGACACACAACCAGGCCTTGACGATATAACAGCACAAACACACAAAAGCCACGCCCTTAATTGTCACGCATTTCTATAGTATAAATCCTGTAAAAAGTCTAAGTCAATTTACTGTCTGTTCTAAAATCGCGAGATGTTGTTTATAATTGGTGTTAATTTAAACTGAAGAGTTTTTTTCTTATAATCTCAGTAATTAACCAACTTAATGCACAAAATCTTGTTTTATAATAAGTTTATTATATGCCTCTACATGTTTCGACCACTATGTACTAATCATCAGGAGGTCAAAATTGTATTATGCAGCATCTGGTATCATCACACTGAAACAAGTGAGTGGTCTAAAATCACTAAAATACAATTCTATAAATATGAGTACATAGCAATAGATGCTGTATAATACAATTTTGACCTCCTGGTGATGAGCACATAGTTCTCGAAACATGTGGGGGCATATAATAAACTTATTACAAAACAAGATTTTTTGCTTTAAGTTGGTTAATTACTAAGATTATACTGAGATACAGGTCAGCAAATCATCAAAACTTTTTTTCTTCTTGTGACGGCGATGCGAGAATTCGGAACCGACCCAAACAGGCGGAACAAAGTAGGCCATCTCCTACTTAGCCGCTCTGTGTTAATAATCATTTCATTGCTATATATTTGTACCCGGCCTTGCACCGGGACACATTAGCGGAATTAAAATTCAGCAAAATGTGTAAAAATGTCCCTACCCACGTCATGACAGCATATGAGTGAATGCAGCATCATGACTGCATCAGCTGCTGTAGGCTTCTCAAGAAACAATCTGCTTTATATAGAATCAGTACCTGCAGATGTTTACAATACAGTCTCCTGATCTTAACCTTTTCAAGCTTACTGGTTACGTGATGCACCAACAGGTTTAACACTCAACAATTTTACGTTCTGCCCACACTGTATTTTGTGATTTGTATTTATCTCGGAACACACAGCGACTTGACCCACCTACATCATAAGCTGATTGGTTTTTATAACCGAGATGAAAAGTGTTTATAGCGCGGTACGAACTGGGCCTTTAAATAATGCAGTCTGCGCTTCGTCTTTAAAGGGTTAAGAGACGGGAACTTTGAATTACCGATAAATAATGTTTTTTTTTTTTTAAATCCATGTTACACATGTGTTCCTTTATTCTTTAAAGTTGTTTTTCCTCTTTTCGTTTTAACTTTCACCACAGTACTTTACTCTCACATATTCTCAATGTATATACTATTGTTACTTCACCATGATATATCAGGTATCACGCCATTACAACACAAGCAAAGTTCAATGGAATTATCTGGGTTATGGTTCTTACGAAAAAATCACTTCTTCGAACACTTTAAAGGAAATATCAGCGTTGTTTTATTTGAGAAATAGACTATATTTCACTCAGTGCTTTACGTCTTAATCATGTAACGTATTAGCGATGAAATTAAGTAATTATAGGCATTATTATACCAATATAACAGATGTTAACCAACCCTATAATTATTAAGTTCGCAGTCACAATATTCTATGAAAATTACATTGGCATTTCACATCTATAAGCGCACTGAATGTACTGAATGAGGGCGCAAGTGCCATGACTGAATATTAATACCGTGATGGTACATAACCTGTAGCAATGAGGTATACAATTTGCGTTTGTATTTCGAATTGTTGGCCTATTACGAATAGCGATTTTCAACATGGAGACATAAAAATTTAAGTAATTATCATGAAGTTGTTATGAAAGATAACGGCCCAGTAGGCTTCTTACGTAAATTAAATAATTTAAGCAACTTATTTTGTTTAATGTAAGATAAGAAAGAAGAAAAAGATAAGAAAGTCTTAGAAAGGCAACTGCTAGGAAATTCGTTGACAGTGTTGCATATTTAGCTTAACTTCGAAGAATGACTTGAAGCACGTTTCTTGAAGTTCTTCTACAGGTAGGCTTTTTCTTATGTCCGTAATGTTATTGGAGCCTCAACACATCATAATACCAAAAATAGACCTTTGTACAAATGGCAAACACTCTAGCATTTCGGAAAATTTTACAACTAATTTGCGGTAATTTATTACGCTAAGTGTGATACAAAGTATAACATTCATAGTTGAGTAAAGATGTTTCGGATGTTAATACATCCATCATCAGGAGCTTGCGACTTGTGTGTTGAGTTATTTTTTGGGTTACATTGATCTGGTTCGATATGTGTTGGAGTAACGTTGTGGTATGGCTGTGGTGGTGTGGTATCGGTATGCAGGTTGCAGCACAGTAGTGCTACAACCTGCAAGTGACATCAAGTTGGTCTCTCTTTACTCAACTATCAAGATGATGCACGGTCCAATAAACATAAGATTATATCATTCATCTCTTTTAAGTATACGAGTGCCTCAGTGCAGTAAGACTGAATGTGGCCATGGTCTGTGTGAAAGGAACCTGTTTGAACAACTTCCATAGAACTCATCAACTTAAGACCTGACTGTATCCTACACGTCTGTATAGAATGCCTTTCTTGTAGACAGAAATTAAGTAACTCCGTAAGGCACGATATGGGGACGAGTCGAACACGAAACGTAAAGTGGACTCTCTGTTGCATGTAAGTCACAGTTACAACACGTCGATAATGTTACGACTGACAAGACAAGAATAAATGTATTGGTCAGTCCCAGTGATAAGTGACACAATAAATACTGGCGTGTAGTTGGAAAATAATATAAAATAATTTTTCCTGAGAGCAGTTTTGATGTAAGCGAGATTAGCTACCTCGATATGGGACATAAGATGGGGTCAAGTAGGATTTACTATTTAGGTATTTCGCAGCAGTCAAGTGGATAGAAGTACAGAATAGACAAGCTAATTCCAAACACAGGCTTTTGAAGTGGAAAGGCGCTTGTAAGTTGTACAAAGGGCATATTAAAAATTTTACGATGGTTTTGCGTTTTTTAAATGAGCTTATAATGACGCCGATGATGAAATTGCGTGCTCAGACGCGTGTTCTTTTGCAAGACAACAATGACGTGTAAAGTGCTGGTAGTTTTGTGAAAACCGAAATGTTGAACTATGTAACATACGTTCAATAAATAGTGAAAATGTACAATATAAGTTTTGTTGTCCGTGAGCAAAGGTACAGTTGTGAACACTCACTTCGTGTGCGGAAGGTGCTGGGCCACAATCTTGGGACGCGTAATTCTGGTCGCGGTCTATCATAGTTATAACAGGATCGTCCTACAGCCTCCATCTAACTGTTCGTTGTTATCCTACCGTTAGAAGTTTCATAGTCCGACCTACAGACAGCGTCATGATAAACTACAAGCAAAATAAATACATACGTATAAGCTTTGAGTGTTTATTCGGATTTATCAAGAATAAACAATTTAGAAGCAAATCCCATATACTTCCAGCAGGTCTGCAATAAAACACTCAGAACACGGATAACATTACTGGAGTACTTGTACCGCTTACTCTATCAAGGTCTCTTGCAAGAAACTTTGAAGTTCGTGGCGAGCATAGTCAACGAAAATTATTTCATAGTGTTGCTCAAGATTATATATATATATATGGAACCTTGGAAGGCCTATCTGTGAAAATTATCACTATAGACATAAATGTCAAATTTTCCCTTTGGAATATCAACCTTTTTTTTATCAGCAGTAGTATAGAGGCCAGAATGATGCCCTCCCCTCACGAATATTTTATTCTACATTATGGCAAAGCAGTGATATAAACACATTATTTATACTGACCAATTCTCTGATTCAGATCAGTACTTTGTTCCGTTTCAAATTTTGTTTACATGAAAGTGGCAGTAATGTACAGCTCTTTTGTCACCGTCTAGAGGGGTTCTATTCTATGCGCGTGTAATAATTTTGTAATTATATGCTAAATTTTGCTGGTAAACATTTTAAATTAGGTTGTGTTATTCTGTGTTCAGTGTACCAAATTAATTTAAAAATAATGTCTATTAATATAAGTAAAGTTGTACAAATTTTATACCAACATACGACGTCGTTCTTTACAGATTAGAGATTATTAGTGTGTGGGTGTTGTTACAAGAACTAGGTAGCGCTTTCAGTTGTGCAAGACTAGAAGGAGTGAAAGTTGACGCTCCACTTGTGTTTGTACTGTACGAACATCCCAGTCGGCCCTACAAGAAAACAAATTCTATATTTTTGTGCATTCCAAGTTTATCTAATAATGCCACCAACAAAAACACCAGACCGTAGATCACAAATATATTTATTGTTGATATCCTGCTACATGTTTCGGCTTTCTCATCCATCTTTAAATACGAAGCCCTTTTAATCTACAGAATGCTACGTCCACTTAGTAACTTCAGGGTAATTCGCAGGGTAATTTACAATTTGTTGTTTGTACTGTACGACTGGGAGTTGAATAATTCCGTTTCCAGTTCAACTTGTATCAGCCTACCGCCTGATGACGCAGTACTATAGTCTAGTTTGGGACATAAATTTTTTGGCTAGCAAAGTGAAAGTTTGACACGCGGTGTGAGGGGTAGATCTGCGGCCGTTCGCTTCTTGGAATTGCGGATTCGAATCTCGCCAGGTCATGGATGTTTGTTTCTTGTGAACGTTGTGTCTTGTACAGGTAGAGGTCTCTGCGGAGGGTCGATCCCTTGCCCAGACGAACCCTACCGACTATGTGTCATTACATGTAATCAGGTGCAGCAGCAGCAGCACCTACAGTGAGTAAATAGGTCAAACTAAAAACAATGAGAAAGTATCAACGAATTGCACAAATTACGTTTTTGAGAACTTCAGTACACACAATAACTGTCAAAATATTCGAGTGTTTTGGTTATATTTGTACTGTTGTTTTATCTCGTTTACGCATTCTGTTTAAGGCCTCCTGTCAACTCAGATGTACTATTGTCTTTATTGTTGCAGTGACCACAAAATAATTTCTGTAAGCAAAGTCTGTACACATTCCCTGTTAGCATGAAAACTCCTTTCTCTAATTCCAGAACAAAAATACGTATTTATTTTCCTCCACGAAAGTAAAGTAAAGTTTAATTAAGACATTGTATTAACTATTGGAAGTTAAATTGAATGATTGCCACACACACACACACACACACACACACACACACACACACACACACACATCCTATATATTCGTTACCGTATATCGTATCATATGTGGGGTGGGTAGCTCAGTCGGTATAACGACTGATTACGGGGTGGATGGTCCGGGATCGAATCCCGGTGGGGACGAGATATTTCGCCCGTCCCGACAGGCCCTGGGGCCCACCCAGCCTCCTGTAAAATGGGTACCGGGTCTTTCCCGGGGGTAAAGTGCGGCCGGGGCGTGCTGCTGACCACTCACCCCCTTCTAGTGCCACGGTCATGGAAGTGAAGACCTATACCTCTACCAACCCTCTGGGCCACACCGGGTCTGTAACGGGATCATTTTACCTTTATATCCTATCATACGTATCCCAGTTTCACAAAAACTTGTTTAGTTTTATTTAGAACGTATACGTCTCCTCCAATTATATCAGGTCTAAAACTCCAAGAAGACGCGACTAAAGAATGAAAGACACTTTGCCAATTTTGGTGGAAAAATAACTGACACTCTATGTATCATATATTTTAGCTGCTATTAGCTGCTTAACCTGAATGACTTTTATGATTACTGTGCTCCAGCTATCCGCCAAAATTCCGAGAGTGGTGCAGAGCTGTAATTTCTATGTAGACGGCACAAATTCATTAGAATCTACCACAAAACTATCCAGATGTTTTACAAGGGATTTTAAAATTCTTATAAAGTATAACGAAATACACATCACTTGAAACTCACCAAGTTTTATCAACTGTTTTTTTTTAAATACAAGTTGCCACTACACGGTACATCCTCATTTATAACGTTCCTTACACCCACGCTACAATTCTAGTCGTGAAGTTCTCACACAGTGTTCAGTGCCTAGTACAAACAGTTGAAGGCAATGTCAGTGCAACTTATTGCTATTTAATAAAAATTTAAAATCTATATACATATTTGTGTGCGTCCTTTCATTTTAGGTTTACATTGCAGAATAGTCAGGAAATGTGTCAAATAAAATAATATGATATATTCGTTAACTGCAATTGGGCAGTAGTACAGCACACATTTATACACAAACAATATATAGAACAAAACAGTTAACAATTTTGATTGGAAGGCTTTCTGGGATTCGAACCCAGAGTGGTCAAACTAATGAAAAGAGTGCGGGCCGTGCCCCATCTTTGCGAGTTATACCCTGACATTTGCCTTACAACTGAGGAAAAAGCACGGAAAAACCGCAGGCAGAGTAGCCGAAGAGTGTCAGTTGCCACGATGCAAACAGAATGTACAGAACAGAACATACATAACAACAATGAACATACATAACAATAAGAACAGATATAACAATAACAATATCTCCCGGACAATTTGTTAAAGTATCTGAAGTTGAATATTACAAAAGCACTGTTACAGATTTGACTTATGAAACCAGCTGGTTTCTCCCTTCGTACAACAGGTTTGTGCTCTTCCACACATTCTTCTGTTTTTGTGTTTAGAACTTGTCTTTCTCAAATACAGTGTTTTATACATGTGTAGCACATTTTAGCAGTAATTTGGAATTTATCTTAAAATGCCAGTCTCCTCCCTGATTAGCACTCCTAATATTATTAGTCGCAGTGTTGTAAAACTGATTATCTGGTTGGCTGTCTGACATTTAACAGATTACTCACCTATTAAAAATGACATTTTTTTTAACGAACGCTTTTATGTCGTCGTCAAATGATTTGTCACTTCTCCTTACGACGAAGAATTTGGATTCACTCCAAACCCCCACAACCAATAGGCCAAAACGAAGATTTCCTACCCCACATTCCAAGCGACACTTTATAACTAAGTTTACAAAGAACATTTACGCATGAATCTGTTTGCTGAGATCAACAATCTTAACATTTCCAAGTAATATTGATTTTACAAACAACGTTAAGAACGTTCCTCGTACGTACTGAAGAATCTGAAGTATCGAAATTTGTATGGTGCAAACCCAATCGCCGAAACATTAAGTTGTTTTCCGTCTATGTACATACAGTTCACTGTCAACATTGTCTCTTTAATCCACAATTTTACGCATTCGTTCTAGCTTCAATTTAGTTTTCTGCGAGTCATCACAATATACTTTCGTCTGAAAACTTATGGTGTAAAACACATCAGTGCTAAAAGCCTATAACTATCCGTAAGCAGAAGGAGGTAGGGTCGCTGACAGTATAAAGCTGCTAACGGGATGTGCACAATACTGAATGTGGCTCATTCCATCACGTATATTTCTTCGGTCCAACTCTAACCAGGACGCTTGGAAGGTGAACTAGAAATGACGCAACAATAGCACAGACCGTTCTTCCATTTTAGTACCAGACCGACGAGATGTGTGAATTTTTAAGGTAATGGAATTCATGTAGAAATTTAGGCGCTAAACATAGGATTGTCTTCTTACCAACGAACAAATGCTGTAAATAGTTCTGCGAAATACAACAGGTGACGGCTGAGAAATACAGATGAGTAGGCCATTTGTATAACTACATAAATAACAGTAATATGTTGAGAAATGCGAACCATGCCAACAACTGATCGATGGATTCCTTACTGCAACACACTTTCAATTCAGCCTTTAAGTTCTCGGAACAATTGCTTAACATGTTCCAAATGTCAACGTATTGCTCCGCACAGATCGACTTTGTACACATTTCTTGTATAACTGACAATCTGCAGTATCAACAGCACATATTTCCTAAATGTGTTTTTGCGACTTTGAACATGTTATTGTTCTATGGTATTCAAATGTGTCAATGCAAATAAAAATGGATCTACGAATACTAAGCAGAAGGTAAAGACAGACTCTGTAGCCAACCTCGTGGAAGAGGACAATTTTGAAGCCTGAGGAGCTGGGGGATTTATTTTGAAATGTTCACTGAAGATATATTGGTAAGTTATGCGGATTTTAAATTGATGTTATGGGTTGAAGATAAGGTCTAATGGCGAGGTGTGAATTGGAAATTTTTTTCGCATTTGGATTTTTTTTAAAATCAAGTTATACTGAGTACAGTCGTACATTATATATATATATATGTATATATATATATATATATACACGCACATATTGTCTCGTGTCTGGACTGATCTGTACAGCTATTTCACAGATTTAATTCCGCACATCACAAAGGTAACAGCAATAAATACTTTGTAATTTGTACGGTTTAATGTATCATGTTTTGGAACATGCAGGCAACCTAAATTAATCACAGTCAAATTCGCTAGTCGGTACGTATATAGATGTGAAAAAAGCATGCAACTGCAAAAGAAGGTACTACTGCTAGCAATAAAAATATCAGGACTAGTGTGCCTTTTTATCATACGTGAAGAACGCGTATGTCACATAGCTATTCGTTTCCACACCTCGTCGCAATGTTAAGAAAGGAAATTCCACAATCGTCAGAATTCCAGAGAGAGTTCATAGACCAGAACGGTTCCACGTCGCAGTGGGCGAGTTCGGTGAAGTCCCTGGTATTCAGCCATGTATACGTGAAACAGCTAACGAAGCAACGCAAAAAGATGCGCCAGTAAAGAACAGCACATTAACAGCTGCGTTTTTTGTTCCTGGTTCATTTTGAAATTCCTGTAGCATTATAATGGTATAAAACAGGACCAATGAAGAAGCAATTTAAGTTCCCGCAGATCAATGTCCGTCTAATTAGACATGCGCCCCCTCTCTTTTGGGTTCTCATGATGTCATTATTCTATAAATGGGCCATAAACGTTTCTATTTATGTTCGATTATTTGCACTTTTATTTTCACGTGATAAGGCGAACATCCAGATTAACCCCAGAAATCTCTTTCGTCACTTTCCTTTTCTCTGCTCACTAGTCGAAAGGATGGCAAAGGAACCGGGCTAAGTATGAAGTGCGTCTGTATTCCGTCACTATTCTGTAAGTTCAAAGACCACAAGCTTAGAGCTAATTTTATATTCTGATTCTGGGATTGTTTCCAACAGTGTGTACCACATCACTTCTCTTAAAACGCCAACATGAAGGTATGCAGGGAGATATGGAAAGCACACAGTACCTGAGTCCTTTCAATTTTTGCGTCCTCTTCCATCCTTCTTATGTACACACGTCTCCACAAAACAGGCAAATTATTTTCACTGTCATTGTCTATTTTCTTGTGAGTGTGGCGACTTGACAGTTCCATAACCCACAAGTGTGGCAGGTTACAGCTAAGTAGCATTCTAAATTTCAATTAAAAATCCCAATTTTGTCCTCTCTGCGAAAGATTCTGTCATTTTTGGCAATGAAACAAACGCAGCAATCGGAATCTTTTCTACTGTTTAGACTTGACCTGAACTTTTATCTTTATATAAGAACTGTGGTCAGGAAGCTTTCTCTGTTTGCAAAGAGCAGTAGCTCTGAAGAAGTATGGATAATCGATAAAATCCACAAGAATAATCTCAGTACGTTACGTCATCATCAAAACATGGTTGGAATTCATGAGAGTAGTTTCAATATGACATGCCTTCATTAAAATACTTTGAACTTAGGCCAGGCTCAATTTTAAAGTGATGCAAATGAGTAAGGTCAGTCCAGACAGCCTAGCCGCCCTCGTAGGTTCTTGATTCGCTGAACTCTCGTATACAAGAGTCAGTGATAGCTTCTTAAAGTAAGCATTAACAAGTCTGGGAAGCAGTCAAGGTCATCAAAATTACAAGCCTTGAATGCCGTATCCTTTCTACCATCACATCAAGTTCATTAAGATCACAAGCCAACCCTGAGGAAATCTCATCAGTACGTTCAACTCCAGAGGCTACATAACTGTGATTGTCATTTGTCTTAAAATGTCGTAAAACAGACTCACATTGCGTTAAGTGCTGCATGGCCTGACAGTGACAATAGCGAATAATAACTGATTATCATGGATTTCTGTCAGAATTTCTTGCGATTGAAGATAACACAAAATCAGTTCCGCTTTGAAGTCCGTAAATGCAGCGACGGCCAGCAAGGCATGCTTCCGAACCTAAACCAAAATACAATACAAATTCTTAAGACTGAATAATTTTTGGGAGATTTGAAGTTCCCACAGCGACCCTACTGGATAATCCAATCTTCTCTGACATTACGCCGTTTCGGTTTGTAATAGTTATCGAAGTCTCAAGAAAAATTAGACCTTTCGAAACGTCCATAAATATCACTTCTATTATCAATCAACAACTGCACTTACATAACTTTCACAAAAAACACTTAAAGTGTTTTATGTGAAAGTTATGTAAGTGCAGTTGTTGGTTGATAATAGAAGTGATTCTACAAAAATGCACGGTGCAACAACAAGATTTATAGTCCATAACTATATACCAATCGACACGTAATGACAACGAAGAAAGTTTATATCTGTAGTAACTTTCGTATAATAATCCGTTTTTAAGTGAAAAAAAGTAGCCAAGTTTCTCCAGATACGTCAATCGCTTCTGTTAATTCAATTTAACAGTTGATACGTAAAACATATCAAAACACGTTATTGTCATTGTATTCTGAATCTCTACCAAGCAATGATACGAACAAGCAAGAAGGAGCCTTGCGCTGATTGCGAAGGATGGTGTGAAATTGAGTTTAAGTGGCATATGTCATTTAATTTAAGCTTCAATATAGAGGCTACGAGGACATTATTTACCCCGTGAGATCTGAGGCATTTATAACGAAGATTCGTGTTTCGTTTCACGTAGTGATAACATGTAAATCTTATGTTTATTGGACCGTGCGTCATCTTGATAGTTGAGTAAAAAGAGACCAACTTGATGTCACTTGCTTTATTATTTCTTTACTTAATGCTCAACATGTTTCGGATGTTAATACATCCATCCTCAGGA
>Ga0123357_10007438_pt1 | contig 13532 bp, 11 predicted proteins | sample TergutEmb28metaG_FD_89873 | JGI IMG/M metagenome (GOLD analysis project Ga0123357, IMG submission 89873) | Embiratermes neotenicus P4 segment gut microbial communities from Petit-Saut dam, French Guiana - Emb289 P4 | ecosystem: Host-associated > Arthropoda: Insects > Digestive system > Gut ...
ACCCACGGCAGCATCCTCTTTGACGGAAATGACATCAGCGCCCTGCCCCCTGATAAAATTGTAGCTTCGGGGCTAATACAGGTTCCCGAAGGCCGCCGGATTTTCGCGAACCTTTCGGTCAAGGACAACCTGGAAATGGGCGCCTATTCCAGAAAGGACCGTTCTTCCATACCGGCGGATTTTGATATGGTCTTCGGCATCTTCCCCCGTCTCAAAGAAAGGCTCAATCAGATAGCCGGAACCCTTTCCGGCGGCGAACAGCAGATGCTCGCCATGGGCCGCTCCCTGATGGCCAAACCGCGGCTCCTCCTTCTGGATGAACCCTCCATGGGGCTCGCCCCCATTCTGGTAGACGAGATCTTCTCGGTTATTAAACAGATTAACCAGGCGGGCACAACCATACTGCTGGTCGAACAGAACGCCTATAAGGCCCTGGGGCTCGCGGACAGGGGCTATATACTCGAAACCGGAAAGATAGTCAAAAGCGGCCCTGCCTCGGAACTTATGAAAGACGATTCGGTCAAAGCCGCCTATCTGGGCGGGTGAGCGGGGTAGTTTTGAACGATCTCAGGCGGAAAACCGAAATGTTTAAGCAATTTGATAAAAAGTATTCTTTCCTTTTCAGCAAGGGCGGCTTTTCGGGGGGCTTAAAAACCATAGCGGCGCAGGATAAGAGTATCCGGTTAATTACCCTGGATGAGATTTATAAAAGATGACTCGATCAAAGCCGCCCGTTTGGGCGGGTGAGCGTAATCGTATCTATTTTATAGGACTTGACAGATAGTGATTAAAGACTAGCGTGGCTGCCGCCATTACCCCCTGGCTCTGATCGGTATTGGAACTTATTATTTCAACTTTTCTTATGTTCCGATTAATCCTGTTCTCGTTGACTTGTTTATGTATAAGCTTTAATAACATGGAGCTGTTCTGACTTAATTCACCGGAAATAATTATTGCCTGGGGTTCAAAGAGATTAATAAGGCTCGTACATTCACAGGCTAGGAAACCAGCCATTTTTATTACCATTTCAATGAAGAACTTACTTCCCTTTTCTGCAGCCATGGCAATGTCATTCCACGCTGAAACTGGATGACCTTTTCTGCATGCTTCCGCAATGAAGTGTTTTGGATTTGCATACATCTCAAGGCAACCGATATTTCCACAAAAGCATTTTTTACCGTGGTTATTGATACTCATATGTCCCAACTCGCTGCCACAGCCGCCGGCCCCCTTGATAAGATCATTGTTGATTACAATTCCACCGCCTATACCGTTTTCTACAACCAGGTTGATAAAGTCTTCAAATATCTTCCCAAGACCGTAATACTGTTCTTCTATGGTTCTGGCAATGGCGTTGTTTTCAAGATAGGCGGAAATACCAAATTTATTTTCAAAAATTTTTGTGATGGGGTAGAAATTCCAATATTCAAAATCCGGAGGAGTAAGTATTTCACCTCTTGTGGAATCAACCGGACCGGGAGTAGTAATCCCAATACCAATTATTTTTTTCCTGTCAATTTCGGAATCTTCAATGAGATTCTCAAGCAATCGGCAGATAAATTCCACCGCTTCATCTCTGGTTTTCCATGAGGATGCCGGGAAGGATTTACGAATAAAAATTGTACCGTTTAATCCGCAGATTCCCAGGGAACAGCCTAAACGGGTGATATTGATTCCTAGAGCATAAAGCGCATTGTCTCGGATGAGAAGTTTTTTTGGAGACCGGCCTTTACCTGTTTTTTTTACGACTTCCTCTTCCAGAAATCCATCTCTTATGAGGGAATCAACAATAACTCCTGCCCCGGCTCTGGTAAGTCCAGTAAGAGAGGCAATATCACTGCGGGATACAGAGGTATTGAGAATATGCCGGAGTAAAAGTCTGCGGTTGTACTCTTTCGAGTTTACTGCGTTTATGCTGGCGCCGTTTGTCACAATTTATTATAATCCTTTACTCCCCGGTAAATCGCGGCAATATTCTAAACCGGAATATCTTGCTATATACAGTCATATACTCCACTAATGCTTAAACCGGTACTCGCTTTATTGGAATTAATATTTTCCGTAAGTTTTTACGACTTTTACCAGAGTAAAAATATTTTCTTCCGGTGTGTCCCGTCCGCACTGATCACCTGTAGACAGCAAAAACCCTCCATCTTTTCCGGCATCGTCGATTGCTTTTTTGGCAGCTTTTTCCACATCTGCAGGACTTCCCTTAAGCATAACTTGCGTAGTCTGTAAATTTCCCATGAGACTCATTTTTTTCCCATAAAGACGCTTTACCTCCGCCAAGTTAACATCCCCCATGGGAGGTTCCTCAAGGGGATTAATGCAGTTAAGGTCTGTTTCCGAGAGTAATTCCAGCAGGGCCATGCTTTTTCCACAGGAGTGCAGCATGGTGAGTATTCCGGCTTCTTTTGCCATACGGCAAATTTTTTTGATCGTAGGGAGGGCATATTTCCTTGCAAGCTCCGGAGAAGCAAGAGTAATGGTACCGGAACCGCCCAACAGAAGCAGGTCTGGTTTAAGAGAAAGAAAGATTTCTGCCTGAGCCACCGCTGTTTTTTCCGCCAATGCAGCCCATTCATCAAAAATTTCCGGATGATCGTAGTAAGCGTAAACTGCTGACTCGAGATTCCCGTCAAAAAAATCCACCCACATTTGCATGCCTGGGTAACCTATTACCAGGGTAAAGACGCCGTCTTCTCCGCAGAGACTACGGTATTCGTTGACCAGTGAAGCATCGTAACTTTCAATATCACCATAAAAGTAACGGATCTTGGGAAAGTCTTTCTCAAGATTTTTTACCATCTTAACGGTTTTTGTAGGCGGATCCGCAATTGGATAGGTACGTTCTTCCCAGAGCTCCCCTTTGGGCGTATTGTAGTTGAAACGTTCTGTAATACGCCCGGTGTTGCGACTGGTAACTGCCCGCGAAAGGGAAGGGTAGTTTTTCTGTTTGAAACGCACCGCATCATAGGCCTGATACCAGCCATCTATACCATAATATTTTGCGGCCTTGCAGTAAGCCCGGTAAAGAGTGGGATTATCATTCATGTAAATTTCCCAGAAAGGCTTACCCGTCATTTTAGCAGGAATCATATTGGAGAAATCGGGAATTGCAGGTACATGGTCGGCCTTGCCTCCTGCAATTGTTATCATCAGACGTTCTCTGGAACTCAATAAATCTTTCATTTATTCGGATCCCTCAAATATTTCTTTGTACCATGAGTTGTATTCCTTCTTTAAGAAATCCCGGTAGAAAGATAATTCAAAAGGAGGATTCCCCGCGAGGTAGTGGTTGCTTCCAGTGTATCCGTCACTTTCCCATTCAATAAGATAGATCTTCTTTTCACCCTGGCTGTAGGGAAGAGAAGCAATTTCAAAGATCTCCTGATCGGGACAGGAAGATTCGCCGGAAAGAACCGTTATACCTGAAGCAAAATCCCTCACTTTATAGTTAAAATCAAGCTTTCCAGCGCCAGAAAGATTGGAAGCACAGAGGCGCAATTCCCAGTCGCCAGGTTCGGTAAAGGTTAGAATAAGCGGCTTCTGGCTCTGGCGTAGATAGAAGTAGGCCAGTTTTTTGTAAAAATTGTAATCTATTACTGCATCGCTAAATTGCGGCCAGCCATCAATGAGATTCCACCAAATAATACCGGAACGATGGTTTTGGGTACGGAATAATTCCACAAAGAATTTTTTTGCTTCTCCCTGGGAAATCTGGCTTGCCAAAACAAAGTCATTGAGATTATCTGGGAGCGCCCCAAAGAGTTCCTTAATCTGTTTTGCCATGAGTTCAATGCGGTAAATATAGCTTCCCTCTTTTCCGGTTTCTGGGGAAGCGGCGTGAACGAGCCATTCATCGTTATTTTGCCAGGGCCAGAGCTTTTCGGACGAAATAAAGCGTTTCATGGATTTAACCGAAACTGACCCATGGTAACCTATTTCGCTCGCGAAGTGGCTTAGGGAACCTTTGTAAAATTGACTCTTGTAATAATCCCTCGGTCCCCAAAGGTGGTTTTCCGATAAGTATTCCCAGGGAAGTTTTGCCGCTTCTTCATCAATATAGGGCGAACTTGGTATGAAAGGCCTGGTTGGATCTTCGTTGTAAACCGCATCAGGCAGTACTTCTCTCGTGAGCCGGTTGAGATTCGGATCCCGTCCATAGCCATCTCCAGTAACAAATTGGTCACATTCGTTATCACCGGACCAGAGAATAATGGAGGGGTGCTGCCGCAGGGAACGAATAACTTTGACGGCTTCATCAAAAATTACTTTCTTGAATTCATCATCTGTGGGATAAACCCCGCAAGCCATTGCGAAGTCCTGCCATACCATTATCCCCATTTTATCACAGTACTGATAAAAAAGAGGATCTTCGTAGATATTACCTCCCCAGCAACGGACAGCGTTGCACCCAATATCATCAAGGAGTTTCATGATCTCCGGGATTCTTGCCTTGTCACGGGAATGGTAGGAATCAACCGGTACCCAGTTTGTTCCAAGGATGAATACTTTCTTGCCATTAATTACAAAATGAAAGGCTCCGTTGTGGAAAATATCCGTAGTTCCGGTTCGTACCAGCTTAACTGTCCTTAGGCCAGTTTTGATTCTATACCGGTCTACTGCTTTTCCGTTCTTTTCAAGAACCACTTCAATATCGTAGAGATTGGCCTTCCCGTATCCTTTGGGCCACCAGAGTTCGGCATCTGCAATATCGAAGCGCAATTTTCCCGTAGAGAACCAGAGCTGGGAGGCATGGGAAAATTCCGAAGTCCCGCATGTTCCCTTAATTGAAACGGTATAATCCGAAATAGGGTTGTCACCGATATCGACTTCATAAAAAAGTTCACATTTGGCAAATTTGCGTACTACATCAGTACTTACCGTCATCAGGCAGCACTGTTTAAAACTCTCTTGGGGTCTTAAATAAATTCCGGCGGAACGGAAAATCCCCGCCGATACCAACCGGGGAGTAATGTCCCATCCGAACATAGAAGGAGCTTTTCGAAGCCGCAATGCTTCATAATTATATTTGAGGTGCGTATTGCCCGCAGAAACTTTATTCCTGCGAGCTTCAAGACAGCAAGGGAGAATATGTATCACTATTTCATTCTCACCTTCCTTTAGAGCTTGCACCTCAATTCGGTGAGTAATATACATATTATCGGTATGAGCAAGAAATACACCGTTCAGGTAAATATCCGCAATGGTATCTATCCCCTCAAAAACAAATTCCAGTTTTTTACTCGCTTCGCTTTTATAATTAAATTTTCTGGTATAGATGATATGACAGTCTTCCCACTCAAACATCTTAAGCATGTTGGCCCCAAAGAAAGGATCGGGGATCTTACCTGCTCTTTCAAGATCTATTTCAAAATTTCCCGGAACAACAGCATCAATAACCCCCTGATCATTGGTACCTGCTGCAATTACTGTGTCATAAGTTACAGGAAGAGGCGTTTTGATAAAGTCTCGATGGTGAGAGACCAACAACTTCCAATTTCCGTCCAGAGATTGATGAATAACATTATCCATACATTAACTTCCTTATTTGTTTGTTACGGTTTACTATCCTTTAATTGCTCCGGATGTAATACCGCTAATTATTTTTTCTGACATAATCAGGTATACAACAATGCTGGGAATTATGCTTAAAACTATCGCGGCTAGAAGGAGGCCGTATTCAGAATAAAAAGCCCCCTTAAAGCGGGTAATTCCCAATTGCAGAGTTTGTAATCTGTCGTTATTCAGGAAGATCAGGGAAAGCAGGAGATCGTTCCAGACCCCCATAAAGTTGAAAATAGTAACTGTGGCAATCGCGGGCTTTATAATGGGGATTACAATATTATAAAACATGTACGGAATTGAACTGCCGTCAATAATCGCTGATTCTTCTATTGATTTGGGAACCTGCCCTAAAAACCCCGCAAATAAAAAAACCGATGTGGGAATGGTAGAAGCGATAAAAAGGAATGACAGGGCAACCTGATTTGGCATCCGAAACCGGGACACGAAGATATACAAAGGTACTATAATGGCGTGAAGTGGTATCATTAAGCCGCCGAGAAACAATGCCATTACCGGCTTGCTAAGTTTCCATTTCAACCGGCCTATGGCATAAGCCGCCATACTATTTATAATAACTCCGGCGCTGCAAACTACAATTGCATATAAAAAGCTATTGGCAAAGTAAGTATGCATATGGTAGATATCATTAAAAATCGTTATATAGTTTTGGTATCTAAATTTAGATGGCAGCTTAAAAGCTCCCAGGAATATTTCTTCATTGGATTTAAAGGACGACATAAAAACAAACACTAAAGGCAGTATTACCAATATAGCGGAAACAAACAAAAGAAGATACTTCAAGATCGCCGAAATATGAATCTTTTTCATGCAGCCATCTCCACTTCGTCCCGGGTACGGAAAATGCGTGACCAAAAACCTGTAAACAAAATACAAAGAACGAAAAGCAGAAGGCCAATGGCACAGCCGTAACCATAATCAAGATGCAGAAAAGAACGGGTATACATGTGGGAGGCCATAACTTCAGTTGCATGAAAAGGCCCTCCCTGCGTCATTACAAAAATGGAATCAAAGGCTCTGAGAGAACTGGTAGTGATAAGTACAAGGCTTATGTTCAGCACCGGCCGCATTAGGGGAGTTATTACATGCCGGGTAACCTGAAGAATATTGGCCCCATCTATTTTTGCGGCGTCGATTACATCCTGCGAAATCCCGGTAATACCGGTAATGAAGATAACCATATGGTACCCGACCCATTGCCATGCAACAGCTACACATACTGCAAATAAAGCGGTACTTTGTTCCGCAAGCCATGCGTGATTGAAAGGTTTACCGCTCAGGAAACGGATGATATTATTTAAAAGCCCCGTGTCGGGATGATAGATAAAATAAAACATCAACGCTACGGCGGTTCCGGAAAAGGTTACCGGCATGAATATCATATTTCTGAAAGCTTTCTCACCCCAGGATCCTCTGGTAAGGAGAATAGCAAGAAAATAAGCCAAAGGTATCTGCATCAGGATCGAAAAAACAAGATAGCGGAATGTGTTTCCCATGGCTTGAATAAAAATAGGATCCAGCGTAAAGAGCCGTATAAAATTCTGTAACCCTATAAACCGGGGAGGTGATAAAAGGTCCCACTTAAAAGCTGACAAAACAAGTGAACTTATCAGAGGGACAGGAATAAAAACAACGAAAATAATTAATGCCGGCAATATGAAGAGTGCTATTATCCTTTTATCACGAAGCATTTTTTCCATATCACCCTCCCCAAAGGGAGCTTCCCGTCATTTCTCTGCGGGAAGCAGCCCTGAAATGTGAATCATTCCCACTCTATTTTAACCAGCTTGTTGAGATCCTGGAATACTTTGACTGGATCTTCCATGGCAAAAAGCCTTTGAACTGCCAAATTGAACTCGGTTCCAATATTTGGTCCCAAGGGATTATCCCAGGCATTAAAACCATAACTGGCGTTATCAATGGCTGTACTAATATCAGCCATTATAGGTGGCAGCTTTGACTGATCGATTGGCAGGTTAATACTGCCAACAAGCTTCCCCCTTTCGGCAAGATTCACCTGGCGCTCTGTTGAGAACAGAAACTCCAAAAATGCTTGCGCTGCGGGAACATTTTTGGAAGCCGATGAAATTGCGAATCCGGCATCATAGTTCACAACATAATCATTGGCGCTCCCCTTACCCCCGGCTACCATGGGGAAATTGAAGAAACCAAGATCATTTCCAAGTTTATCAAGGAAATTCGAAAGAACCCAAAGACCGTCAAATATCATGGCAGCCTTTCCTGAAGTAAATTGAGAGCCCGCATCATCATAGCGAGTTGCGTTCGCGGTACTGTTGAATACACCGGCTTGGATCATTTCCTGGAGTTTTTTCCCGGTATTTGCAAACGCGGGATCATCGAATTTAGCATTTTTATTGAGACAAACTTCTTCATAGAGGGCGTTTCCATTCATACGATTAAAAAGCATCATATAGGGAACCGCGCCAGGCCATACATCAAGATTTCCCATAACTACCGGGAGAATACCTTTTGCTTTGAGAGTATTACAGGCATTCATAAATTCGTCGTAGCTTTTGGGCACTGAAAGATTATTGTCGGCGAAGATTTTTTTGTTATAAAAAACAACTTCACCACTCTTCTGCATAGGAAGAGCGTAATAATTATTGCCAAAAGTAGAAAAGCTTAAAGCTACGGGACTTATGGTTTTTTTCAAATCCGGCCTTGCATCCAGGAAACTGTTCAGCGGTTGTACTCTGCCCGCTTTTACAAACGGCTCGAGCCGTCCAGTAAGCCATGTCTGGAAAACATCGGGGGCGTTTCCAGCGGCAACTTCGGTTGTGATTTTTGTAAGATACTGTTGTCCATCCGGGGTATTACCTATTTGCAATTTGACATTGGGATATTTATCCTGGAACATTCGGATCGTATCCCGCCACCAAACTACTTCAGGATCATTCTGATTTGCCTCATTTACGCTATACCAGAATGTTAAGGGGCCCGAAACACCACCCGAAGCCGCTGCTGCCCCGGAGCTTTGCTGTCCTCCACCACCCGCAAATATGAAGCCTGCGGAAATGAGTAAGCATAGAAGAAAGATCACAGTTTTTTTCATTCTTTTCCTCCAAAGATAGATTAATATTTCCACAACTCCTGGCTGTGAAAACCGATCCTAAAAATATGGTAAACCTGACTTTTTAATTTGTCAAATGATTTTACAAAATAAAAATATTATCGATATGTTTTATAGGTGAGCTTCATTTTATATTTGGCAAAGGATATTCCTTATGGTAGGGTCATTTAAGCGTTTCTTTGTTTACATCATCCTATGTAAAATGATATATCATGATATATCATTTGAATTTAAGCTTCATACATATTGAAACTCAGTTTCTTTCATTATACTATATTGTATCTGTAAAATATCACTGTAAAAACCACCGTGGAGGAAGACCATGATTATCAGCCGGGTAATGACCAGGAATCCTGTTTTTATTCATCCTGAAATGAGTGTCACTGAAGTTCGTTCTCTGATGGACAAGGAGAAAATCGGGCACCTTCCGGTATTGGACAAAAATAATAGTCTTGTGGGTCTTGTGACCAGGGAGGATCTCCTCAAGGCGGGGCCGTCGGCGGCTACCAGTCTGGATATGTACGAGATAAGTTACCTGCTTTCCAAGATGGTTGCCAGGGATGTGATGGAAAAAACGGTGGTAACTGTCAGTGAAAATGAGGTGGTGGAAGAGGCGGCCAGGATCATGGCGGACCAGGGGATTGGCTGCCTTCCGGTGATGCGGGGTAAGCTTCTTGTGGGGATGATAACCGATTCAGACCTTTTCCGGGTTTTTGTTAACGCCTTTGGCGCCCGGCATTCGGGGGTGCGGATTATATGCAGCATACAGGAAAAACCGGGACAGGTGGCGAAACTCTCTCAGGCTATAGCGGAGAGGGGGGGTAATATCGTAGCCTTTATTACCTCCGAGGGAGACGATCTTTCCCGCCGCCGGGTTACCCTGAAGATTGTGGGCCTAAAAAAGAACGAAGTTGAGGCTCTTGTCCGCGCTCTTTCTGACGTGGAACTTGAAGATATTCGGGAAAAATAACGGGTAGAAATACTTGAATAACTTTTTCCCGGTTGCTATAATCTTCTAAATGGATTATAGGCGGGGTTTGTAATGAGCGTATTTGGTATTATTTTACTTGTTATTTTTCTTGTTATCGCGGTTTTGCTGATCCTTCTGGTTCTGGCCCAGAACGAGGAAGGGGATAGTTTAGGGGGAATTTTCGCCGGGGGCAGTGGTTCTGCCTTTGGTTCCAGAAGTGGTAATGTATTGACCAAGACGACCACTATATTGGGAGCTTTATTTCTTATTGTAAGCTTTGGATTGGCTTTGGCGAACCGGACTCCTTCCGGGGCCGGAGTTGAAGCGGCGGGACGGGCCATAAACCCTGAAACCAGTTCCAATTGGTTTATGCAGGACGATACGCCGCCTGCCGCCGCGCCTGATAGCGTCCCTGTTCCAGGAGACGGCGCCGGGAATTCCGGAGCAGGTACCGAAACAGCCCCCTGAATTTCCCTCTTGGTTATTAATACGGGAGGTCATTATCGATGTTCGTGTACGAAGCTTTTCCGCCTGAGCTGATAAAGATTGGGCTTGAGTCGGAAGACAAGGATGAGGTTTTCGAAGAGATGGTGGATCTTTTCTGCCAGGTCAAAAAAAGTAACGCCAGGGAAGCGATCCTGGAGGCCCTTAAAGAAAGGGAGTCCAAGATGTCTACCGGGATACAGAAAGGCATAGCCCTTCCGCACGGGAAGACCAATGCCATTGACAATGTCTATGGGATTCTGGGAATTTCAAAAAAGGGTATAGACTACGACGCTCTTGACGGGCAGCCTGTGTACCTTCTGTTTATGCTCCTCGCGCCCCAGACTGATTCGGAAAAGCACCTGCGGCTGCTCAAACGCCTCGCCGGCCTGCTTGATAATCACGAGTTTTATGCGGATCTCGTGGCCCAGAATGATTCGCAGAGTGTCAATCGCGTTATTAAAAAGCATGAAGATATTTTAATAGCATTGGAATAAGTAAGGACAATTATGGACGATCATGATGTTTTACAGCATTTACTGGGGCTTGAAAACGATGCGGCCGCAATGGTGAATGACGCCCAGGCGGAAGCGGAACGAAAAATTGCAGACAGGGAAAAGCAGAATCGCGCCCGTTATGACGAGGTCTATGCCCGCGAAGCGGGAATACTGGAAGCGTCCTATGTGCAAAAAATAGCCGCCGTTAAAGAGGACTACCAAAAGCAGCTTGAAGCATACCGGGAAGGTCTCAAAACACAGCCTTTGGACAATAAGGCTTTTTCTTCAATGGCGGAGAAATTCCTTTTGGTGAAGGAAGCATGAAATGCCGGGTATGGGAGAACGGGCCTATGTATACGCCAAGTCTGCCGGAATCATCGGCAAATCCTTTATAGGGAAAAGGGTAGGCCGTCTGGAGCCGGTAACGAGGCTTTCTGAACTGGATCGGCTGGTATTTCCAACATCGTTTCGGGATTTACCCGAAAAAGAGCTTCTCGTAAACCTTGAAGACCGGATCATTGACCGGTCGGTAAATTCCATTATTCCCATCATAAATGGGTTTGTCAAACCTCCGAAATTTTTGATCCTCCTGCTCCGCAGTTACGAATTTACGGATCTTAAAAACGCCCTTACCGCGGTACTGGAAGGGGCAAAGGCCGCGCCGGCCCATACCGATCTGGGCCGTTTTCAAACGGTCCATTTTGAGGCATGGCCTGATGTGCCGGCCATGATTAAGGGGAGCGAATTCCGTTTCCTCCTGGATGAAAAGGGAGTGCTTCAGGATGAGCTGGGCGGCATATCCCTTCAGGCCGCGCTTGACCGGTACTACTACAGTGTGCTCTGGCTTTCCCTTACCTCCCTGTCAAGGAACGACCGGACGGTTGCGGAAAAGATGCTTTCCACCGAAATTTCCCTTAAAAACGCGAGCTGGGCACTGCGGCTGCGGACTTACTACCACAAACCGACGGAAGAGGTAAAACTCCACCTCATCGATAGGCCCTTTGCGATACTCGGAGGGGAGAAGAGACGGCCCCGGTTTAAATCCAGAAACCGTTCTCTCGCGAAAGACGCAGTCGAATCCCTTGAATTTCCCCTTGATAACTATGCGGCCTGGTCTTCCTGGCGCTGGAAGAAATTCCTTAACCCCGAATCAGGCGGGGAGCTGTGGACAGCGGACCCCCGGTATTTTCAGAACGCGGCTACGCGGTATCTGTTCCGTCTTGCCCGGCGTTATTTCCGTTCCCAGCCCTTTTTGCTGAGTACCATTTTCTGTTATATTAAACTAAAGCAGTTCGAAGAAGATATTCTTACCAGCAACGCCGAAGGGTTGGGAATGGGGATGACCGGCAAGGATATTATCTCTACATTGGGGCTTGAATTTTGAACGATCAAAAAAATGCCGGGGTTAAACCAGTGAGACAGCCAATAGGGTATGAGAAGCGTACGTTCGGCATATCCCTGCGGCCCCGGAAAATGAAACAAATTGAGCTCACCGTTTTGGGCCGCGATACCGACGCGGTTATAGAATTCCTGGGCCGCCGCGCTCTGATGCAGATGACCGGCGAAAAAACCGCGCAGCCTGCGCGTGAGACGGAAGAGACGGCCGGGAAACACATACACGAAAAATTTGAAAGCCTCGCGGCGGCGGCCGGCTGGCTTGGTTTGCCTCTGCCCGGCGAGCCGGAAAAATCGAGCTGTTTCCCCGGCGAGGCCGAGGAAGAGCGGTCCGCCGTCATTACGCAGAAAATTTCAGCCCTGAGCCGCCGGGAAAATGAACTGACCGGGGAAAAGCGAAGAATCGAGGAAACGCTGGGCGAAGCCAGGGCTTTTTCCAATCTCAAGGCGCCGTTTACTGAACTTGATCAGCTTTCTTATCTTACGCTCAGGGTGGGCCGGCTGGATTCCCGCTGGGAGGGGGAGCTGACGCAGAATATCTCCCCCCGGGCGGTGATTATTCCCCTGGGCCCCGCAGGCGAGGGGGAAGGTGAAAGGAGGATCCTTGCGGCGGCGTCACGGAAAGGCCGTTTTGCCCTGGATTCTGAACTAAAAAAAGTTAACTTCGTTCCTGTCGCCATTCCCGAAGGGTTCAAGGGAATTCCCGCTGAACTGCTCTTGGGACTTGAAGACAAACGTAACGGGCTTGCGAAAGAACTGGAAGAAATAGACCGCCAAAAAAAGACTCTCCGAGGGGAATACGGTTCTGAACTGTACTCGCTGGCCGCCTCGTACCTGATGGCGGGCATTATCATGCAGCTCAAGGCCCGGCTTGTCGCAACCAGGAACGCGTACCTCCTTTCTGGCTGGGTGCCCGCGGATATGATCCATTACCTCGTGGCGGAGCTGGAAAAACTGACCGGGGGCCGAATAGCGGTGCGGGCCTATGTTCCCGATGAGATAGAGCGGGTAAAAGACGGCAGGGAAAAAGTTCCTGTTTCCCTTAAACACGGCGTCTTTGTAAAGGGGTATGAGCCTTTAGTGTTCTCCTACGGCGCCCCCCTTTACGGGACTATCGATCCCACCCCTATCGTAGCGGTTTTTTATACCCTCATCTTCGGGATCATGTTCGGGGATCTTGGTCAGGGGCTCGTGCTTCTTATCCTGGGTATACTTACGGGCAAACGGGGCCCGGCGTTTCTCCAGCGCTTCTGGAAATTCCACATTCCGCTTATCGCGGTGGGAATTTCTTCAATGGTAATGGGTTTTTTGAACGGTGAATTTTTTACCTTTGAGGATCTTTTTGTAGAACCCACCCGCTTCATTACGGGCCTTCTTACCGGTCACCCGGTGGATCGTATATTGAACCTGATGCCCCTTGCCGAGAGGGGGGGGAGTATAGAAAAACTCTTTTACTTTTTTGGATTTACCATCGGCCTGGGGGTGATACTTAATTCCCTGGGGCTCA
>Ga0123357_10007439_pt1 | contig 13531 bp, 7 predicted proteins | sample TergutEmb28metaG_FD_89873 | JGI IMG/M metagenome (GOLD analysis project Ga0123357, IMG submission 89873) | Embiratermes neotenicus P4 segment gut microbial communities from Petit-Saut dam, French Guiana - Emb289 P4 | ecosystem: Host-associated > Arthropoda: Insects > Digestive system > Gut ...
AACATGTAGGAGTGAATTTTAACCAACAATTATATGTTTTTAAAATATTATATGTGAAATACTATATGTGATATATTAAAAAATATAATAAAAAGTGCAATTAGTTGGCCATTTATATATACAATATTTGTTATTTCTGAATTCTGTACCAAAATGTTCCTTATCGTAATGTATCGGGTATTTACTTATGCTTTTCTTCTTAAACGCTGTATGCACGTCATGTGTTCGGAAAGCACGTTGACCTAGGACTGGCGTGTCTAGCAGTCAACGACCGTGGGTCTTTACGACGCCGTCATTGCGGCTTATTGTGTAGTATCACTTTGATCGATAGGTTTGATTTTACTTACACCTATCGCTAATATTGCTATCTTTTAAAGTTTCTAAACGAAAATAAAAAATTTATAACGTGTTCATGTTTTCATTTTTTTAGTTATGTATAATACATCGAGAAGAATGAGATGGGCTGGGTATGTGGCGCTTATGGGTGAAGAGAGGGGGTGTATAGGCTCTTGCTGGGGAAACCGGAGGGAAAGAGACCACTGGGGAGACCTAGGCATAGATGGGTGGATAATATTAGGTTGGATCTCCAGGAGGTGGGATGTGGGTATATGGACTGGATTGTGTTGGCCTAGGATAGAGACAGGAAGCGGACGCTTGTGAGTGCGGTAATGAACCTTCGGGTTCCGTGAAATGCGGGGAATTTCTTGACTAGCTGCAAACCAGTTAGCTTATCAAGAAGGACTCTGCGCCATGAAGTAAGTAAGTATAATAAATCCACAACGTCACTAATGGGGCCCACCGAATGTCCATTATCAATCAGACGGATGGCTATGTTTGATTTTCATTATGCGATTTGAATTAACCTCAGCTTTTTTTTTTAACGTGCCCAGCAGTAGAATCAACTGTCGCTTCGAAGAACAGCAGTCCAGGAATAGCCCCTACAGCCAGCACTCTCCCGCAATGTGTCAAACACGCCCACCCCACAGCGGGGAACATCTCGTGGTCTGTTGTCTGTACGCGACTCTAACAAAAGTATGGATATTACCCACACTCTTTTAAATATTTGATTCTCAAAATGAATCCTGATCGTCTTCGTCACGTTTCTAAGTGTGTGATTGGCGAAAGGTAAAACAAATTCAAGAATTACGAACAGTAATAGCGTTGTAAGTTATACTGCACGGTGTTTGAAGTTTTCTGCATCCTTCTCTTCATGTCACAGAACCACCAGTCGTTGTGTCCAAATATCTGCCTAATGTAAACAACACACCCGTTAGAACTTTGTGTACCTTGCGCCGAATGACAGTGGCAGCGTGAGTCCCGTTCCTATGAAGAAAATAAACAGTTACCAACACCTATGTTCGGAACAGACCTTGAGTTACTGCAAATCGAATCCATAATTATGCTTTAACTCTGACGTACAGAACATGCTGCGTCATCTTCTGTAACTCGAATGGATAAACTTCGATGCTGCTTAGGTTTCATCGTCCCTCGACTTTCGTTTAACTTAAGGTGCTTTTGAAGAAAGATATAAATTTGAGTGTGATAAAATTTTAGATTCTACAAATCATGAGTGCAGTGTCATGGGCCATAATAAATTTCCCAACAAATACCGCGGTGCTGATAAGTCCTTACCCCGTACAGGAAAGAAACAAGCTCGGAAGCATGTCAGGGACGCGTGCGATTTCAACAACATCGAGTTGCGAGCTGTCGTCAGGGTTTTTTTTTTTTGCAAGACAAGGCGCCGAAGGAAATTCACGCCATTCTGACAGAAACATTAGCTTGTTTCCTTCCTGGTCAGGCTAAGGACTTATCAGCGCCCCTGTATTCCGTCTTATTTATTTATTTATTTATTTATTTATTAACTTGTACAGATATAAAAGTTATCGTTTGATCCCTGCTAGGGCAGCATGAAAAAGACCGACCTGCCTTCAGACCTGTGGGTCGAACTACAGCAATCGTGTACGATAATCAAAGCATCACAAATAGGCTTGGTGGTAACTTTCTGCGTCATTCTGTGCACAGGACGATGTTAGTACCTCACGATATATTGCGACGAAGGACAGGACAAAATGAATTATGAAGGATTGGGAAGGAAACGTCCTGTCTAGCTTAACTTATAATTCAGGTATTTCTAATGAAGGAATAAAGAAGACCGCAGTCTGTTACGGCAGTTGGTATTTTAGCCGACATTTGAACACGCTCGATGCTCACGTTTAGTGAAAAAAATTTCATTGATTAACCAAAAAAAAAAAAATGCTCATAGAACTGAGCCTGAACACACACAACAGCTTTCTGGAAGACGCTGAATATTTTCATTCCTTTAAACAGTGAAGGACGGCTGGCGCCGCCATATTTAACCGAAAAATAATTCCACACGCTTCCATAACTTGCGAGATTTCTTCAGTCCTGGAGAAGGAAGGACAAGTGCCAGGACGAGAGATTTTATGCTCTCGCAACGGCACTGTGACTAGCTACCTTTCCTGCGACACGGAGCCGCGTAAGTGGGTGACTGGTGACTGACATTTCGAGACAGCGTTGTGTTAGCGTCGAACGCACAGTGTCACTTGCCATTCGGCCCTTCAGGATGAAAACAATAGGCTATTCCAAAGGTCGAGCACCATTCATCCAGGGACGAGGAATCACAGCTCAAAAGAGAAACCTCAATAGGCCGAATACGCATAACACCACGAACACTCAATCGGCAATTTTCCTAATGTAAATGCCCGCAGAGCGACAAAAGGAGATTGTAGTTATGTATAGGTAAAGGAACTAAATTTTTTCGTGCACGCGTCACGAAGGCACAAGTGGAGTAGAGGTATAGCTCCACCCATTCGTAACCTTGGCTCTGAATGAGGTGAATGGTGAGCTTCACACCCCGGCCGCTTTACCCAGGAAACAGACCCAAGTACCCATTGAAATGGAGCCTGCATGGGTCCCAAAAAGGGCCTGGATGATTTGTAGAAGAGAAAAATCTCTTCGAACCCCGGACCGTCCAGCCCGTAGCCCAGTCGCCATACCGAATATAAGGTAGGCATAGAGTCACTGGTGAGACGAGACGTAAGCATGAAAAAGAATACATTAAGAGTGGCCTACACATTCGAGAATTTGTTGTGGTAAATGGACAGTTTTGTCTCCGTATAGGTATAGTACAAGAGACACGAGCTTTTTGGTACCAAAAGCGCCATGAATTTCTTGACCATTTGAATGACTGTCAATTTATCAGGATATATTGATCACCATGGAGTTACAAACAAAAGAAACTTCGATATTAACCCTTTAAATCCCAACAGTAACACTTCCCACAACATTCAGTATTCTTAAGGTTAACTTGCAGTGACGTAACATTTAAAGAAGTTTCGTTCGACCTTCAGAATAAACGGCGACTGTTGCGCTAAAAACATGTAGCATTAAGAAGTCCCTCTTTTTAACAGAGACAGGGTATTTATTGACAGCACGATCCAAATTTTTACATATTATTCATAAAAATTAGAATTAAAAAAAAGTAACCCCATGAACTGGCGTAAGTTGGTTTTTGTGACAACTGTATACAGAATTTAGGTGCAACTACAGATAGAACGCAATGAAATAGAGAAAATATGTTTATTATTGCAGGGCCCACCGAAGTGGATTTTGACTTTAAGATCTTTACAACTGTCCTTGATTTTAGTTCCTCAGGACGTATGAAATGCGAAAGTTGGGCAATAAATCTGCAAAATGAAAATGTAAAAAATTAGAGTGGGACGTACTTGGTTGTACAGGGGCATTTGGAATAAATATGTCAAATAATAACAACAAGTGGTAACGATATGGAGACAGGAGTAAAGAAAAAACAGAGAAAGAAATTTTCAACCCTCATACTGGGATACGAACAACAGCAGAAGAGAGCTCTATACTGATTGGTTTAATTTAAATTGGAGAATTAGGGTAGCAATTTCGATACGGAATTTGGAAACTGAGACTATAAGGAGAACTGTATATGAAAACGAAAATTTCCTCGTTGCAGCAAAGAAAATAATGATATACAAATATTTTGTAAAATATAAGGAGACAGAGAGAAGGCGAGAATAGTTTTTAAATTATATATTGCTGCACATAAATGAAGAAACAGTAAGCAAACTGATCTGTTGTACGAAAGTAACAGAATTAAAACTTTGAGTATATTTATACAAATTAAAATGAAAATTTGAAACCCCAGTGCAAAAAACTGTGCAAGGTTTAGAGGAAATGTAAGAGGGGGAAGTAAAAATTCTACGAAAAAATATAGACGACAGTAGTCCTTATCAGTACGTGAGAAATAGTACAAATAAGCTTCAGTCATTAGTGATAAAAACAATGTAAGTGTATTCGCAAAACCCTGGCATCAAAACTCGTATTAAAAATATGTAAACGAAACTCAACTAATAAATTCGCTTTGATTATCAACCAACAAATGCACTTACATAAAATTTCACATTAAAACACTTAAAATCGCTCCGACATTTTTCGATCCTAATATCATCCTCAGGGAGCTACGTTGTTCCTTGCTAAAGTCATTTTAAAACATTCACAAAATAGTTCTTATATCGCAAGAAACAACACCTCAACGAACGGTTGTATTACCAACATCTGGAAAGTGCACATCAATATAACGGTATGTGGCAACACAGAAGAATAGGAGGAATTGTTTTGTGAATGTTTTTAAAATTACTTTAGCATGGAACAACTTAGCTCCCTGAGGATGATCTTGGGATCGAAACATGTCGGAGCGATTTTAAGTCTTTTAATATGAAATTTTATGTAAATGCATTTTTGGTTGATAATTAAAGTGATTCTACGAAATGCACGGTGCAACAAGAATGATAATAAATTCGATTTGTTATTTTTAGTGCAGGACCCACACAAAAGAGGGAAATTAGCAGTTGGTCCAGTATCATAATATTTTATATATTCTGCAAGTGATGACCCAAGATTTTCTACCGTAGACTATACACAAAGAGCTTTTGAAGATCAAGTACAAAACAGGTCAGGGCATTTGGAAGCATAGAAGTACTTGGAAAAAAGTTAAGAGCAAACACCGATGAGGTGTTTCTGTTTGTTTTCTGAAGGTCGCCGGTAGTGAGCTGATGGTCCAGAGATACGATACTCGAATCCTGTGACAAGTAACACAAGAAAACAAATTCCAACGGCTGTCCAACTTCACTATATTTTCTGTGTAGATCTGCTACCTGTATTGTTCTGATTGTCTACACCGATACAAGTGAATGAATATGGCGCACTGGTGGGAAAAATAACTGGGAGGGGAAAATCGAAACACTGCAGAAAACATACGTCGAAAGACTAGTCTGGTCACGACAATCATTTTCGGATTCAAGGAGAAGAGAACCCGAGCATCCGCGACTAGCCAACAGTAACTAACACTGAAATAAAACTTCGCGTTGCATAAATCATGGGGAATCTCTTGACTTGAATTGTGGTACGACTGTCAGCACGAGCGACAGTTTCTCTCTTCCTCAAGAAGCTCACATCGGCTATGGAGCGCATCAAGCCTTCAGTTCGAGGGGAAAGGACGGCTGTCTCTCCGGCGGTAAAGCGGCAGGCATGTAAATCTAATCACTAATTTCCATCTAGAGCCGACAATAAGAATGATTGCAGCTAAATCCCTGCTAAATGCCTCATGCATTTAAATGGTTCAGAGGGACAAATTTGCCACCGTAACAAGTGGCAGACGCCATACGAAAAGCAAACGAAATTCATCGATTGGAGACAGTAAACCAGTAAATACATTGTCTGGAATTCAGTGGTTGATCCCCTGTAACAGCTGAGAAGCTCAAGTAAAATAGAGGGCCTGTTTTCTGCCATGCCGAAATCGCCCACTTATATGGAATAAGCTTAAGACTGCCACATATATAAAACATCTATAAAACAGCATCTTGATCACACAAATACATTGGTTCATCGATTAACCGGGTTGTAAGCTACGACATTCGAATCCCGGTAAAACAGTGATTTTTTCTTCTCCGAAACGTCCAAAATAGCTCTGGGGTCCATGCGGCTTCCATTTCAATAAGTACCGTGCTTCATTCTCGGAGACAAGCGGCCGGGGCGTGAATCTAACCACTCACCTCCGTTTACTGCCCAGGTTAAGAATGAGGGGAGCTATACCTCTACTCCCCCAACATGCTTTCACGACGTGGACAAAGAAAACTTTACCGTGGACACATACTTAAATGTTGGTTGTATGCCTTCTACAATACAATAAGAACACTTGAAACACTCCGTTTGCGGCGTATAACCTATTTACTTGAGTGACGAAATACCTACTTTTTTTTTTATAAAACTACCCGTTTATATTGGCAAGTGAAAAACAATTCATATCATGCTGATAACTAATCCATACCTCCACTCCTACACACGCCGCCATGACGTCAAAGGGACAGTATTACCCTACCTGCTATTAAACGTACGGCACAGTCCTTTGGAGAGTCGAAGTGAGTCCAATGTTCAAATACATTGCCATGTCGTGACAGAACCCAGGTTTCACTGCTTCGACTTTTGAATTCTCCAGTTACAACTTCAAATACCATCTCTCTGATATTCATTACAATATTGTAGTCTCCCTAACGAACCCAAGCTCCTCAAGTGGCCTTTTGCTCTATGCGTTTTCCATCGCCCCCGTCAAGTACCTAGCCCATCGCATAACGTTAATTTAATTACCGTAGCACGAAGTGGTGAGAAGCAGCTTAAACACTGTACAGTTCACGTTTACACATCTCCACCCTATTCTTACTTTACTGCACTTAAGTCCTCGTTATCTCCGTCCCTCACGCCACGCTAAAACAATTTTATAGTAATAATAAGTCTTCATAATGCGATGGGCTGGGATAGCTCAGTCGGTATAGCGACTCGCTACGGGCTGGACGGTCCGGGGATCGAATCCCGGTAAGGGCGAGATTTTTCTCACCCTTCAAGACCGGCCCTGAGGCTTACCCAGTCTCCTGCACAATGGGTGTCGGGTCTTTCCAGGGGGTAAAGCAGCCGGAGCGCCTATGTTAAAGAAAATGTACAGTTATACATTTACTCCCCCTCTGGGGTTTCGTGGCCTGTTTTAGGTTGAACGTTTTAGCTTTACTTTTTTTAATGCGAGACTGTAAGGATTTTCGAAGCAGTGCTGATAAAGTTTCAAGTCCTCCGGGATGTCATAACGTTGACAATGTCAAGTACTAAGTTGAAGAAATCCAACAAGATGCAACAGCATGCAGATATTTATTTACTGCTAAATTACTCTACATGTTTCGGGCGTCCGTCGCGCCCATCATCAGGAGTATATAAAACTGTAGTTGCAGCCTCTGGTACAGATCTTACTATCTGGGGAGCAAGCTTCCTCAAACGTGACCAAAGATCACGTTTGAGGAAGTATGATCATACCACTTTGGGAGCAAACTTCCTCAAACGTGACCAAATGTTACGTATGAGGAAGTATTATCTGTACCAGAGGCTGCAACTACAGCTTTATGCACTCCTGATGATAGGCGCGATGGACGCCCGAAACATGTAGAGTAATTTAGCAGTAAATATATATCTGCTTACTGTTGCATCTCGTTGGATTTCTTCAACGTGGAATTACGATGCACGGAATCACGAATATAAAGAAAGCCAAGTTCTTACACCACAACTTACTACAATACACAATGTAACATCCCTGAAGACCTGGATATTCGAACTGTTGCGAGTCACAGCTTCTACTGATAGAGATAGCAGAATAACTACTGATCCACTAAAACGAAAACTTAGAAAGTTTATGACATATATCTACCACTGTCTTGTGATCCCGCGCGCGGTTCTGAAAGCTTTGTGTTGAGTTAATTTATGTGATACTATGTTAATAGTAAGTTATTAATTTTCCTTGTATTTTGCCTACCTATTGCATTTCATTCACCTCAAGCAATATTAATTTTTTGCGAGGGTACAACATGGATGTTTTTGGTACGTAGTTGAGAGTGTTTGGAATTAGGGAGAGGTTTTTAAATAGAAAGGCCCGGAAGTACTCATTATCGTGAATGAGAAATTTCAGTACAGACCTGAAGGGATAAAAGTTAATTGATTTTCGGTGCTTTTGTTGTACTTTGAAGAGAGAAATTTGAACTGTGAGGAGAGATAATCAATTTAAGGACTCGAGCTTGTGACAGAATAAAAGACGTATTTCCCTCCACTTGCAAATCATCGGAATTTTAACTCCATGGAGGCGGGACTTTCAGAAACTGGTAGTCACGAGACAGACCCTGCCAGGAGACTGAGTCCCTTACAGTTTAACAGAGTTCGAAGATGGTTTATCACCACTGGCCTAGTAGTGGCTGAAAATAACATTACCTAAAGCGCCTAACAGAAAGTGTGTTCACCGATACCTTTTGCTTGAGGACAGAGACGAAGTCTGTCTCCCAAACTTGTTATCTTCTTTTGTATATATACAAACACTGCAGAATAGATAACGATTCGAAAATGAAATGTGATAACACCGTTTGATTCTTGATAGGATGCAGAAGCTGGAACGAAACTTGAGTCAGAAGAATTATTATCCAATCTACTCCTAATTGTCCAATATTGTCTCTTCTTTTCAGGGTTTCCGAATACAATTTTAAAGTATTTTCAAATATCTCCAACGACTGTTGCAGACGGACTATTTACGAACATATTCCATGACAAGAAACAGTTTAAATATAACCAGGAAATTTTTAAGTACTAACTGAAAACGGTGAAAGGCAGTGGTAATATGTGTTAGGAAATTTGAAGTGAAAGTGTACCTGAGTTTTGTCTTGCATTGTAGATAAAGGGTAACACCATTTAAGTCGGGTATCGTAATCGGTATAGCGACTGACTACGGGCTAAACGGTCCGGGGATCGAATCCTGGTGGGGGTGAGATTTTCCGCACCCGTCCAGACCGACCCTGGGGTCCATCCAGCCTCCTATACAATGGGTGCCGGGTCTTTCCCGGAGGTAAAAAGCGGCCGGGGCTTGACGCTGACCCCTCAGTCCCTTCTAGGGCCGTGGTCAAGAGAAATTAGAACTATACCTCCACTCCCCCTACGGGCCGTACGGCCTGTACAGAGTCTCAGTGCCTGTACAAGGGTGTACTAATACCAATTAAACTCACTAATAAGGAATGGAAATGTTTGATTTCCTTAATATCTGGTGTTAATATAACTTTTAAATTAACATACGCTGCCCAATTTAATTCTCAATTCACAAAACTCAAATATATTTCGGTTTTAAAAACAGGACCGATTTTAACTATAACAAACTTCTGTGCTTCTTTCGTGTTTCCTCGTTCGGACACGGTATGTAAATGGGAAAGTTTCCACTTTATTACACTGAATAAGACCCGAGAATGTGACGGTTGTCTGTAATATATTGCAAGAGATAGGATAACAAATGAAATGAAGATTTTTTAGGAACAGCTCACAAAATTAGATTGTAATACTATACTTCACGTTTTGAATAACATTCGTTCCAAATAATCTGCATACATCAAGATACCGCTACAGATATGTAGAGTTGGTAATTCTGGCAACGTGCTGGTCAAGGAATGTCGCCAAATCGTGTAATTATGGGACCCGGAAATTTTCTGATAAGCAAATTAATACTTTGTTTGCCTTGCGTCTTCGCACCACTCCGTGGAAACAACACGTTCCTTAACACACGCTCCAATCTTCGCGGTTCCGTACCCAAATATATTTGCATAACAGCGCAACAACTCTCAGAATCTAAGGTACCGACCTTGCTTTTCATTAAACAAATAAAGTCCGATCAGGCGCAACACGGAAACCTCGCGTAAAACGATTACTTCTCCGTAGTGCAAAGGTAACTGTATGGTGCGCTGTTGCGGAGGGAATTGGAATTACTAATCCCGCCTGATTGCAGCCTTTCACGTAGAATGCAAGACAGCGATTATACAGATGTATCGAAAGTCATGAATGCCACCTGTAACAAGTAATGTTTAGAAAATAACAGTATGGGTAGCATACTGCACTCATTGTGGTAGTTCATCATCGTCATCATCATTATCATCATGATATTCCTGAAGGATTAGACGTGTTTCCTGTTTCTTGATCCTCAAGATGAAGTTGGTCCCTCTATCTCTCCCTCGGTCGTCCTACGTTCCTTCGTCTTTTTGGTTTATATTGTATTGCTTGTTTCGGTATTCTTTGTGTGTCCATCCTCTGTACATGTTGTAGCCACTTTTTCTGGTACTGTTTTATTTCCTTTACTATGTTCTGTGTTCCCGTTGTTTGCTTAATACATTGATTCTTTTCTCTATCTAGTTTTGTCATTCCAAGTAACTGTCTCAAAAATTTCATCTGTGCTGCTTCTAAACATTGTTCCTCCCTTTTCTTCAGTACCCAAGCTTCACTTCCAAATTTCAATCAATGTGGTAGTTATTTCTTCAAAAATTTTCCTTCGACTGTTGCCAGGTCTCTAACAGTGGAACCTTCAGATTTCCATGCTCCACCCTGTACAGCAGATCCGATACTTCTTAGCCCATAACTCACAAGCAATATGTTTCCTGCAACACAGCAGTTTTTTTTTCCGCGGAGACATTTCAAAGTACAAAAGTCTCTTAACCTTTCCCTAACACGGCTGATATATATATATAATACCGAAGAAATTTTGAAGCTTACGAGCTGCTTACTTAAGGTCACCTGCATTACATTAAACATTAATTTCTTGCTACTATGCTAAAATAGCTACACCCTAGCACAGGGATACACAAATTTTCCAAAAATGTAGGATCAACTTCGAAGTTTAATGCCCCAGATGAGTGACAAGAAGCAAGACCCGCAGATATCAGGTGCCACCGTACAAAATTCAGTAGCCGGGCGACCCGGCGCCCGGCATTTGTGCACCGCCGGGTAATTGGAGCATTCTGTTGGTTGGAGTGTGTGTGTGCACACTCGGACCAACAGGATGCTCCAATTACTATGCACATATCCTCCTAATATCAATCATACGTTGAATAAGTTCTAACGCATACTGGACACGATAAAAAGGTTAAACGATTGTTATATGCAACTGTGCACTCCCTGATGATGGGTCAGTAAGGAGGCCCGAAACATGTACGATCTGATGTATTAAACCATTACTGTGATACTGTTTGCATTTGTTGGTTAACATTGTAAGAATATAACGAGGAGTGTAATGACCTGTAATCCTCACCCAATGTTGTTCGGGCGATAAAATCGAGAAGAATGAGATGGACAGAGCGTGTAGCGCGTATGGGGGAGAGGAGAGGCGTATACAGGGTTTTGGTGGAGAAACCTGAGGGAAAGAGATCACTTGGGAGACCCAGGCGTAGATGAGAGGATAATGTTAGGATGGATTTTCAGGGAGTAGGATGAGGGGGTATGGACTGCGCCGAGCTGGCTTAGGATGGGGACAGGTGGCGGGCACTTGTGAATGCGGTAATGAACCTTCGGGTTACATAAAATGGGGTGAATTTCTTCACTAGCTGAAAACCGGTTAGCTTCTTAAGAAGGACTCTGCTCCAAGCAGTAAGTAAGTAAGTAAGTAAGTAAGTAAGTAAGTAAGCAAGCAAGAAAATGGGTGGTTTTAATTATGCTTTCTGTGCAAGTGTTTTTATGTTTTTGATGTTTGTGTAACCGTGCATCATTGATACAATAATATAAATAGCCAACTAGATGCAACAATAATAATTTTATTAATAATTTCAATCAGTTTCGGGCGATAATTTAGCCCATCCTCGGGAGCGCTAGACTGTGTTTACAGCCTGTGGTATAAAGCACCGACGATGCTGCTTCCTGTTTGTATATGGTTTGTGTGCCTGTGTGACACCCTGATGATAGCTGTAGAAGCGACCAAAGCATCTCAATGAATAGCAACATATGATGAAACATTTTATTGACTTGCATTTGTTTGTTTGTTACGTAAGTATGATCATATTCCGTAATGCACAGATATGGAGCATAGAAAGTTAACTAAATCAGTCTTCATTCTGTCTAATGAACTGCATGTCGCCTGCATTTAGTCCAAATTTTCCCAAATTTTCCCACATCTCACGAAATGTTGAACAGTCCTGAGTACAGTGTGGAATATTCTGACCACTGTAAGTCTGGAGGACGTTGCTACTAGTAAAAGGTCCATCCTAGAACAGGCCACGAAGGCCCTGATGGGGAATGGAGTTGTAGCTCTACTCTTTCTTTAACCTCAGCACTCGATGGAGTGGGTGGTCAACGCCACGACCCGGCCATTCTACCCCCGAGAAAGACCCTGTACCCATTGTGTAGGAGGCTGTTTAAGTCCCAGGACCCGTCTGGACGGGTGCGGAACATCTCGCCCTTACCGGGATTCGATCCCTGAACCGTCCAGCCCGTAGCAAGTCGCTATACTGACTGCACTATTCCGGCCCACACGTTCCTGGTAGTACTCACTTGAAGTACCTCCAGTCTCCCTCCCGCCAGTCCCTCACTCCAAGCTTGAGTGCAGACTAATAAACATGTCATGAACAGTGTTAGTATTCCTTCCTTACATTCCCAAGTGTGCATGGTGTCCGAACTATGGGAAGACAATAAATACTTTAACGTCCTTGAGATCCTGCTCTGCCATGCAGTTGTAACACTATGAAGAAACAGAGTCGCGACTTATCTTTGTGTGCCGTACGTGCATGGAATGCGACAGTAATTACGTGTAAAGTAATGGCCTAGACTTGTTTTCAGTGTGTGCAAGAGTAAATCATAGCACTGGCATGGTGGTGCACATAGATCATTAATGTTAATACGCTGTAACGTTACTTGGACCAGCAGCGGAGCGTTAAGTTACACCTGTCAGCCTAACTCAGTTTAATATGCGTGCTGCAACACTGCTAGGTAGATCGCAGTTTGAACAGTCATGAAACGACATAGCTTCTCGTATATCACTGATAGAATACGAGAATACGGCTCGTTTTTAAGATCGTTCGCATAGTCGCTAAATGCGCATATCACCTTCGTCATGTCTGTCCGTCCGTCCGTCTTTCCGCTCGGATAAGAGCGGCTCACACTGCAAGAATTTTCGTAATATTTTATATTGGGAACTTTTACAGGGGTGCTGATAAGTCCTTAGCCCGACCAGGAAGGAAACACGCTAATGTTTCTGTCAGAATGGCGTGAATTTCCTTCTGCACCTTGCCTTGCAGGAAAAGAAACTTGATGACAGCTCGTGTCTCGATTTTGTTGAAATCGCGCGCGCCCCTGACATTCTTCCGAGCTTGTTTCCTTCCTGGTCGGGCTAAGGACTTATCAGCACCCCAGTATAAGAATCTGTTCACAAACACCAGATTTGGTTAAAATTAGATAAAAGCATCACACACTATATAATCGAGTAAAATTGTCAGAACATTAGGATAGCCGAGGAGGTATAAATATTATGCAAACGCGCCATATTGTTAGAGCAGAAACGGAACGTGATGGCACACGCGCAGAAACCAGATTTGGTTTTCCAGCGAAACGGACGAGTCCATTTATATCGGCGGGGGTGTCAGTTCAGTCGGCTGCTGGCAGCCGA
>Ga0123357_10007441_pt1 | contig 13531 bp, 5 predicted proteins | sample TergutEmb28metaG_FD_89873 | JGI IMG/M metagenome (GOLD analysis project Ga0123357, IMG submission 89873) | Embiratermes neotenicus P4 segment gut microbial communities from Petit-Saut dam, French Guiana - Emb289 P4 | ecosystem: Host-associated > Arthropoda: Insects > Digestive system > Gut ...
TGAGTAAAGAGAGACCAACTTGATGTCACTTGCTTTATTATTTCTTTACTTAATGCTCAACATGTTTCGGATGTATTAACATCCGAAACATGTTGAGCATTAAATAAAGAAATAATAAAGCAAGTGACATCAAGTTGGTCTCTCTTTACTCAACTATTAAGATGATGCATGGTCCAATAAACATAAGATGCATTTTATGTTCAATTTTTTTTTTTTTGAATCATGGTGTTTATGAGATAATGTGGAAAAATACTGCAGAGCCAGGCAGGCCACAGATGCCAATATGGCGCATGAGCATTATTTGCTGGAAACCTAAATCTACAAACACACACAGAACATGTAATACTTATCGCTTGTCCGTTGCAATAATGGTCACATGAGAGTGCCTCAATGTTATGTTATACGCATACTGCTTGTCTTGTTTACATGTATTTAGCCTGCTGATGACCTACATGGGTCAAAATATTTTGCTTTAATAAGCACTAAAACTTACCTGTGTTGATGGTTACAATTTGCATAGTTATCAAGCAACACGCAATGGGAAGTCCAGCATAAATGTATATCAATAAGCTCTCCAAAATCCATCCTCCTTCCTGACAGTACATAAATAATTGTTCGTTTTAACAATCAAACTCAGCAGTCTTTATATGGAACACATGAAACAATTTGTTTTAAAGAAATAGAATTTAATTTTAACCTCATAAATCTTCTTCACTCTGAGTAACTCAAAGCTGTGAAATCTGAAATCTTTTCTCTTGGTCCTAAATTTACTGAAACCAACCTGCTACACTTATCAAATCCTGCAAATATTTGTGGATGGAATACTTAGTCCAGGCCCTTCAGTGACAAGCAGATTTCATTTCATGCATGATAGCATGCAAGAACATTGACTACACCTAATATAAATGTAGGTACAAGGTGGTTCAAATATGACTGGGACTGATTTGTGTGTAAATCTGGCGACATCAGTCCCGGTCATATTTGAACCACCTTGTATAGGTGGTTGGACAATAAAGTTCGCGAACTCATCGTGGTAAAAGTGCTAAATACGTCATTGCTGAATACCACCGTGGTCACCTTCAAAGTACTCCCCTTGGGAAGCTATGCATCGATGCCAGCGCCTAGTCCACACTTCAAAAAAAGTTTACAACTGGTTTTGTGGAAAGGTCTTCAGAGCTGCCGTTGTATTACTCCTGATGACATCAATGTTATCAAAATGCCTTCCTTTCAATGTTTACTTTATCTTTGGGAACAGAAAAAAGTCACTGGGGGGTAGATGCGGTAAACTTGCACTAACATCTCTCTGATTTCGTTTCCAGTCTTTCCAAGTTTAACAAGAAATTTAATGTTCGTTCATTGCTCTAATTCAAGCTCCGATATTCTTGCGGCGGCACACCAAAACACACGCAGACAATAACAGATGCCACTCAGAAAGAGACTGCCACACATCAACAACAACACAGTTGTGAAACACTGATATGTCAATGTCATCAAACCATACTAAGGATTTTGTCCACTGCCGCCACGGCGGCAAGTTCGCGAACTTAATTGTCCGACCATGTAACACAACTAAGCATATAAGGGGCAGATATAAGAACTTATTAATTACTGTATATACCTTGGTGTCTTTCGACTGACATTATGTATGACAGCATGCATGAATGCTCACTGCACCTAATACAAATGTAAGGTACGACACATCTAACCACATAATTGCAGGTATAAGGATTTAATATTTACTGTACGTACCTGGGTGTCTTTCCACTGACATCACGTGCCTCAGCATCAGCACCATACATTACTAACAATTTGACTATATCCAGTCTGTTGTTCAGTACTGCTTCGTGAAGAGGTGTGATATTGTGACAGCCAGGCACATTCACCATTGCACCATATTTCAGCAGGAGCTCTGTGATGTCAACAAAGCCATGATGCACAGCCTCAAGCTAAAATAACAGTATCCATATACTTGTAATAGCGATCTGATTTGACACTAGGTATGTTTTTGCTTACGTACAATCAGGAGCATACTCCTTCTTTTGCACTGAGAACCATGCAGACATAAGTCTTAGAACTTCATGAACTCTATGATTGTTACTTAGTTAAGAGGTCATAACTGTACACCCATGTCACATCACCTGCTGATGTTTTTTTTTTCACAAAGTTTTCATCCACTTATTCAAAGAAAGTCAGACTCTAGACATATAGTTTTAGTTGTATGTACTCCATTTGCAGCAGTCATGCAGTCACTTGGCTTAGGCACCTTATTCCCAGAGCTTTAGTTAAAGAGGAATGACATGAGCACAAAAATTCCTACCTCTTCTGTTTTATAAAAATTTCTGTACTGGTTAAGATGTAATTAGAGGTACCAGACAGGAATGCATATGAACATGTTTATACCATAAGCCTGTTGCTACCTAAGGAACATGTGCTAAATAGCAGATGTGACTGTTCTCTGCCTTCTCTCCAGATGACAGGTACAGAAGATATTGACCATCAATAGTCAACAACAAAATACATCTCACAACGCTAGGCAGCATCGTACTGTCAGGAATGAATTAGTAAAAATGAATATAAATGGCAGTGTGGAACAACATAAGAACCTTACCAGAGGCGTCCAACCAGCATAGTCCTTAGTGTTGGGATTTGCTCCATCTACAAGGAGAGTCTTTACATCTTCACATTTTCCCTACACATAAGAAGACAATGCATGAGACTTCTGATATATTAGGTCTGACAATATAAGCACCTGTACTTCCATAAGGGGACCGCAGTGGCACAGTGCTTAAGGTGCTGTGCCACAAATCGGAAGGTCACTGGTTCAATCCCAGCTGGTGTCATTGGAATTTCTCATTGACATAAAATCCTTCTGATCGCACTATGGCCCCGAGGTCGACTCAGCCTCTAACAGAAATGAGTACCAGGAGCATTTCCTGAAGGTAAAGGCGGCTGGTGCGTAAGGCTGACAACCTTACCACCAACCTGTGCCGTTGGCATGAAATCAGGGAACCTTAACTCCCTGGAACCCTCTGGGCCACTCCAGGCCTGTAACGGGACTGATTTACCTTTACCTTTTTACTTCTATCAAACTAAAGTGAAGTGAAATATATGCGTGATACTACAATACTTGGAACGCCATAACATGGAAGACCTAGGTCTACGTGGAAGTTACAGTGACTGTACGTAGTTGACTGAAGACCACAGTCAGAGACTGGGACTTCACAGCATCAAATGATTGCATAACAGTAAGCAATGAATTTGTAAGGGTGTGGAACAAAGTGGTTGGGGCCTAATTTTAAGGTGCCATTACTAGCCTAGCATTTTCCTGGAGCAACTGAAGAATAGCATGAAAATCCATACGTTTTCCAAATCAGTAAGCACCTACTAAATGTTAAACAATAATAACACAATTAAACCAACCTTTATGCATGCAACATGCAGTCGTGTTTCTCCTTTTACATTCCGTTTATTTATGTCTCTGGCTGCAGTTTTTCGAGATGCACTAGATTTCCTCACAATTGTGAAGGTAGAAGATTTCTTCCGAGTATTACTTTTACCCTTCTTTCTTTTCTTTGCAACTGGTTCTTCTGTTACACTGCTTCTTTCTTGAGCTCTACCTGAAATTCTTTTTGAAGCCTTGCTATTCGCTGTATTATTGTAACTCTTTGCCATATTCTTCATTTCAGGTACCTCGGTATGTGGACCCAAACAATCAACACTGCTGCAGACACAGTGAATAAAGCACTGTTAAAGTTCTCAGAACAATTGTATTTTGATGGTACAGGTAAAAGTTCTCCCTGTGCATGCCAAGAAGGTAAATGGGGAAGTGGAAGTATAGTTCAATTCATCTGGGACTTTGATGACTTCTCAGTTTCACACCCTGGACACTTCACCACTGGTACTCACCAATAGGATGCTCGGTGGGCCCCAGAGTTCGTAATAACACTTTTGAAAAAAGAAAAATCTTGTTGGGACAGCACACTGTACAGACCACAGGCCACAAGATGGTGTGGGGAACTGCTGGCTATATAGGGGACAACTGAACTGCCATTGGTAGAAGTGACAGACATTTATATTACTGCACACAGACTGAAAACATCCAGCATTTCGAGTAGTGTGTAATGAGTAAGTGCACTGTGCGCATTCTTTCCAGGATAAGAAGTTGCAACTCATTATTTACCACGAAATCTTATGCATGCACCTCTGCTGCATCCCTAGCAGGGATCATCTCGTGGACTTTGGGGAGTACAGAAGGTTTTAAAGTAGAGAAATTCATCACATCAAGCAATTGGCTATATTAGCCAAGAACTGGACAGATCAGTCATGGAGCCACTGCAGATGTTTGGAGTGACAAACAAGGAGCAGGCACTATGTCTACTATCAAACCGAATCAAAAATGACGATACAGGATTATATCAATGACTGCATGAGGATCAGTGGTGACTTGATGAATGCAGTAAATAACAACCTGTAATTTCATTGTCATAAAATGTAAAACACGGTGTGTTCTCCAGAAACCCCAAAACAATGATGACCCCCCACTGTAGAAGTAGCTAGCATAGTTGAGAGTTGCAAAGTTCCAGAAGGATCACTTGAAATGGAAGATGAAACTGACAGCATATCATATATCATGGTGAGGAATCTGAAAACCTTACACACCAGGCAACTAAATTTTGTATGGTGATGCTTCATAATTTCAGCATAATTATGGCAGTTTATGTGCTTTAGGTCACCCTTCTCGTACCTAGATTTTGAATGTGACTCCTAGACTTTTTAAAAATATGTGGGCTCCTAACCATGAGCTCATTCCTGAGTATGCTAAAGTCATCAAAGATAGAAGATGTTTTCTCATCTGTGGAGGTAATTTGCCTGAAGTGTGAAGCCAAAACATGGGTGTTCCTACATTATGGTGCCCCAGTATATTAATTGCTGAAGACCCTAAAATGTAATTAATTCAAACCGTACAGTAATTTGTACCCAAACACTACAAACACAAATCATTAGCTGAGTATATGTAGAAATTTGATGCATACTGTAACACATGCCTTTCTATCACCAGTAGATTTAACAATAAAACTGAGACAAGCAACAGTACTGATGCTATAATTGGTATCAGGTTCACTGCAATATATGATGTGAATGACACAGACAAACAGCACTGTATGATACTATTCTCTTAACTCCCATTCATAATATTCACATAGAATATCTCAAATATTCTCAAGAAACCAGGAAGAAATGTTTGTTGAATATGTGAGTGCTAAATGGTAGGAAGAGAGCAATCAGAGAAAGGTGGACAAGCTTCTTGACTGTGGATGCAATGGAGAAGATTACTTTTGACATGTGGCAATCACTTACAAAGGCTTCGGATTGCATCAAAAACTCTGTAAATGTACATGTAAATGTAAAATCACTCAGATCACTGGCAGTGTGTAACACCTTCAAACATGAAAAGCATGAAAACTTCTCTGCTTATTAAAACTACACCAATTATACATTACTTGTTTATTTCTGTTTTTGCCCATCTGATTGTAAGAGGAGGATCAGCTCTTCCTTTTCTTTTCAACAGCAAGGACAAACACTCAACAGTTCTGTGAAACACTACACAGTGTTTTGTGTGCACACATATGACAGCTGCTATTCCAAATATAATGTTACATGCACTGCATATCTTAGAATGTGACTTTCACAGAGGACAGAATTTCCCATGTTAAGCTGCTTTATATTACATACTGTCACTTGCGAATGGGCCAGGATAGCTCCGTCGATATAGCGACTCGCCACAGGCTGGGCGATCCGGGGGTTGAATCCCGGTGAGGGCGAGATTATCCGCACCCATCCAGACCGGCCCTGGAGCTCACCCAGCCTCCTATACAATGGATACTGGGTCTTTCCCGGGGGTAAAGCGGCTGGGGTGTGGCACTGACCACCCACTTCCTGCTAGTGCTGAGTTTATGGAAAGAGTAGAGTTATATCTCTACTCCCCCTTTGAGGCTTCATGGCCTGTTCTAGGGTGAGCTTTACTTTACCTTTAATGTCATCTTGTGAACAGAAACAAGCTTAAAATCTATTCTGGTATGAATCCTAGTAAATCTAGAACTAGGTACAAAACAGTGAGAAGAGGGTACATGATTACAATTATAAATTTCCTTAAATACTGGCCCACAACAAATTTGGTGACACATAAAATTCTCATCCTATTCAAAAGTTCCTTGCATTACTGACAATCCGATGCCTTTTATGTTCTTTGGAAATTCATATATAGAAAACTTTGATGCTTACCCATTCAATCCCACAATACTGCATATTTTCTTCCAGCCCGCAATCAGATTTGCAATGATCCGATCCGATGTGATCTCTGAGGCAAGGGAAGGAACCCCACACATGGGACAATCATTTTCATAGGCTCTTACACAGGACTTGCAGAAGAAGTGACCACACATGTTGTAATTCACAGGATCAGCAGGTATTTTCTTGCTACAGTAATGAAGAAACATCGTTATCTTTTACCACAATCAGTCTGAAGCTATTCCACATAACAGACTACTATCTCTATATTGTACTGTCTCTTTAAGCTTCATACTGCAAGTATGGAACTATACACTATACAACAATTTCAGAAAAATTTCTTCATTATTTCTGCATGCACAAACACAAGATCAGGAGCTGGCAGAGCATAGATGGTACAGTGACTAGGTTATGGGCTGGAAGATCAAGGATTTGACTCCTTGGAAAGGCAAGATTTTTACTTCCCCCTGACATCCTGCCTTACTCTCAGGCATACCAAACCTCCTATTCAATGGTACTGCGGTTTTTTCCCACAGGTAAAGCAGCTGGGGCATGAAATTGACCATTCACCTGTAACTAGGGCCGAGGTTATGAATGAGTGGAGATATACCTCTACTCCCATTATACACCTTCAAGGCATGGGCTGGGACAAATTTACCTTTACATTTTACATATCCAAAATAAAATATAGCAATTTTACTCTGGCACACTAATATATAATACTGGCAAAACTTATTTCTCACTTCAAAATATGACCATTTCTTCAACTACAACAAAATCTGTAAGTTCGCATGCATATGTAATCATAACACATGATTTTGTTTAGGTGCTGCTTTCATTCTATGCCTCATAAAATTCTTAACATATAATATTGTGGTCACGGAAGTCATAAAGAAACAGAAAGTGTAATAAATTAAGGTGAGGCTTTTCAAGTATATTAGTGACACAGCCTCATGTTACTGTTGCCAACACAAACACATGTGCACATGCGCCAACACACACATATATATGTATATAACACATATTACATGTTAGGCTTTGGTTCTGTGCATATATGTTTAAGTTGGCAGCCATTAAGTGATGGCAACTAGGGCATCGCTTGCTGTTACTAATGCACTATCAACGTTCTCAACACACAATTGATATGAATTCTATTACATGTGATTGGAATAGCAGGACACACATTAAGGAATGTAATTATGATTATATTGCATTAGTCTTATAAGGTCTTGGCGACTAAAGCACTGCAGACACTTTTGTAATAGACACATGGGGTAGCAGGCAGTAGAACCAAAACACAAACACCTTGATCATCAAAACATTTTGATACACAGGTACAACTCCTTGTAACAGTATTTATTTAATTACTCACCACACCAAAACATCTCATATAAAAGATCTAGAATGTCAAGGCTTAAAGTTAAAGCCCTGCAGACCACAGAAAATTACAGTTGCTTATCACCCACAAAACTCATAGTGTTGTATAAATGCTACAAGACTTCAGTAAGTATTCTTAGGTACTATGCAAAATAGTGACAAAAGACACCCCACTGAATTTGCAACACAAAGATAAAAAATTGTTAATCCAGACCAACACAAATTTTAATGATAAAACAAATTACTTTGTTTTTCAATGTGGTCACATGTTCTAGCTTTATAATCAGACAATTTGCATAGCATACAGAGTCAGAAAAATAGTGCAGTAAGTTACAGTTTTTTAATTGTACTGAGATCTTATTCCTTACTTTGTATTACTTTTCCAAGCAAATTATGTCCTTTGAATAACCATTAATGCACAATATTAGATATATAGTATGATATTACATATAACAGCTTAGATGGTGATTTACTGTTTTACATGTAGGTTTTACTGAATTATAAAAGGCTTAAAAATGTTCACCATTCTTAACGAAGATGTTACATAATTTCTTGCTCTTTTGTATGTTCTCTTATTTTAAAACTTGGGGTGATTTTTTTATGAAGTTGTAAAATTTATGTTGGCAGTTCACCTAAATTCTGTTAAAATCTGAATTACTGTGATAACATTATGTAGTCACTGTTAATTTTATGTAAAGGATTCAAGAACATAAAATGGCTATAAAAAAGTATGATTTATTCACATGGCTCAGAATTTTAATGGGTAAGGCAGGACATGATCAGTATAAATGCTTGAGCAATTTTTGAAGTGGGAAGTATGTCCACCCTATTCAATCAAGACTTGTGTGAGACACCCTGCAACTGTTATAAAAATGTGAGGAAATATAAGATAATACAAGAAGAAAATGAGATGAAAACAGTACATTCATAGAGTAAAGATGTGTAAGTTACTGGTATTTCATACAGGTTGTCATATGTCTGGTTACTTTAGTCAGCGTGCATGCATACTGAAGGTCTGTTTCTACATGCATAACCAGTAGTTATCAGATCTGCAACATGAGGATTGGTACAGAACATGCAATTGTTTACAACAAACTGAAATGAATCAAAGTAAACAAGATGGGTATCCAAACACTAACACAAAACAAATACCTCACTCCATTGAAAACATGGTTAATGATTCCACAAAAGCAGTGCATTCTTGAGGAATGAAATGTGAGTCCAGTTAAGTGTCAGATGGTAAATTAGTGCAGCCCATATTTTGCAAGTCTTTTGCAACAACATCAGCTCACAAGCAAATGCCAAAACATGCAGAAGAAAAACTTGTGCTCATGCCAAAAAATTCAAAGCTCAGCTGTCAGCAGAGTTAACTTCTGCTGACCATTTTCTGCAACTCTCTTAATGTGAAGTTGGCAATATGATCTAAATGTGACACAATATTGACACAAGGTGTCACTTTCCTGCATGACAATGTTGGATCACATGTGACAACTGCACAACTGAGGTTTGAGGTCCTTCCTCATTTAGCTTAGGCCTTACATTATCCAACTGACTTAAGCCTATGAAAACAGCTCTGAAAAACTGCCAATACAACAATGACAATGAAGTGAAGTAGGTGGAAATTCAAAATTCCATGTACAAATAAAGCATTCCTGTCTCAGGGCATCAACCATCTAGTGCAGAATGGTGAACATTCACATCTTACAAACCCATACATACTCTACAACAGGATCCGAGGTGATGTAATCAATATAGTGACTAGGCTAGGGACAGGGCAACCAAGAAATCTTGGTTCGATTCCCGGCACCACAAGAAGTTTACCCCTTATTTCCAAAGACTGAAGACTAGTTCTAAGTCCAGTCCACCCTCCTACCTAATGGATACCGTTTATGTTTTCCCAGGGGTACAGCGACCGCGGCTGACTACTCACCTCAATCTATTACCCGTATGCTTTGTTATGAGCTGACAGTTTAACTTTTTACTTTTCCATTCACTACAACCTATGTCTTAAGACTCACCACTTCTTGCAAACTAACAGCTCTTGAAAATCGTGTAATGCCGCTTTTGTATTATCCCAGTTAAACATGATTACAGCAATTCCAACAAAAGCGAAAACGCCACTTGTCGATACACTCTTGTTTCGACGTTCAAATCCAAAAGTTCACACACAGATAGGCCAAGGAATTGTATTAGTTCAAAAGTCGACTTATTATTGTCATTATTATTATTTCCTCAGGATATACAAGTACTGTGTCTACACTAATAACGTCAAAACTTCTACACTCACAAACAATACTTAAATTTTGGAGGGAAGTAACTGGACATGTCACAGATTACGCACTCTGGTTCTAGAAATAGATTATCGCTCTTCTTTATAATTTGGTACAATAGTTTCGCCTATCTACCGTTTGTGGTGTTGGCTTATACCAAATTGTTAAAAATACAACGTAAAGCAGGGAAATGAAACGTTATTGCGAGTTGTTTATATTGAGCAACTCGCAGCCCAATCACGTATATCGCCCAAAATCTAATGTAAACGACTCTCAATGCCAGTCAAGTTTCGTAGGTAGTATACTTTCACCGATCGATGTTGGCAACCCCACACATTGGCGGGATCCATGCTCAAAGCAATAGGGTTTTAAGTTCTTACGTACATTTTTTCTGAAAATTAGCGCGTGAAACTGTACGTATAACTATTCGTATTACGTACATACTGTGTTGTGTATGAACATTTGCTTCCTGCATGATGTATTAATGTGTCAAATTTTTCTCTGTGGTTCTGGTAGTAGTATGCCGTAATTTGGTTCACGTTGCAAATAGTCAACAAACTATGTAATCGAAGTGGGGAGAATGTTGCTAATGACTGCACGTCGGCAGTGTTTGCATTGTCAGAATGTGGTTAAAATCGGACTGTTTTACGTAGGGTCGTAGTGTGTGGTTGTAAAGATAAGATAGAAACGCACTCAAGTATGTTTGTAACAGACCTTTGCTGTTGTAATTTCAGAAGTATTGTAAGGGCGTTGACAGTGAAGATACAGAATAGCCGTTTTGATTGTTCGTGTTTAAAGAATGTAGAAGTTTTTAGTTTGAAAGTTAATACAAGAAATTCACTGACATCAGCGTGGATTTGTACAGCGGCTAGGCAATTTGGTTACGTTGCACCTAATTCCACATTATCAAGTGGTATTGGTGGTGAACGTTTCAGAAATGGGATTTTAAATTCGTCATTACGTAAGACATTAGGACACATTCCTGTAGTTACCGAAAACCATATAAGTGGAATTCTTAGCCACTTCGTCTGGGTTCTGTGTAAGATAGTGGATTTTTGTCTGATATTGTTGAGGGTCATACAGCTAACTTGTGTTTTTATGCCTTTAATTGTTGTGTATCCTCTGACGTTGATCAGTGTACGTTTGAGGAGTTTATGGTACAAATTATTACTTTTTGGTAAGAATTATGTTATTTTATTTAGGTTGACATTTGTGAAGATTGATGGAAGTTGGGTGCAATAATACCCTTTGCTTATAGTTACATATATCCTGTTTAACGTCATTGACCTTTCTCTGCTTGTTAGGTTATGTTTGCTCTAAGCTTAAGTTGTGTTCTGGAAGAATTTTAGTAACAATGTGCCTTTTGCTTCCTTTCTAACAAACAAACTCCATGGAGCAGAGACTGATTATTCCTCAGGTAGTCGAGAAGTTCCCCACATTGTGAGGAACCTGAAGGTTCATTACCTCATTCACAAGAGCTCTTTCGTGAGCCAGATCAATCCAGTTCACACCCCCATTCTGTGTCCTGAAGATCCATTTAATACTATTCTCCCATCAGTGCACAGATCTTCCAAGTCACATCTTTCCCTCAGGTTTTGCTTCCCTTCACCTTTTTCATAATGTTTTAGCCTCACTTTCTTGAGCCCCATCTCTACACCCCAGTACCAGTGCCTTTATTGGTCTTGGGTCCATACATATATCAGACCAGTCCATCTGTATTATCTGGGCTGAACTCATTCACATACTTGTCAGGAAAATTGATCATGAATGGCTTGTGGTATGCATATCTCATTATCATCCTGTCCTACCCCATCTGTAGAATGGGTTTGTTCTCCATGTCCTGAGATTTTCTGGAGTGACCAAAGTTAGTATTCATACATCCTATGTACCCAGTTAGTTGGGAAGCGGAGCATGTTATTATACAAATAATCCCTGTTTGTTATCGTCACAGTAGGGTGCATCCTTATGTTATGGTTGGAGGAAACAGCCTCTAGTTATGGAGGTTAGCTGATCATGGACCCAGAAAGTTGTGTCATTACACTTATTTCAATAATGCTTTTGATCTATTCCTCAAATAAATTGAATTCTGTACCTTTTAACCATTTATTTATTTATTTACGACTTGTGTCACCAGTTATGTGGCATAATGATTAATTAACTTTAGCTATTTTAAATTAATTTTAACATTTTAATTATGACTTTTAAATCGTATAATATTGACTGTTGATTATATATTAATCATGTATGGTGTTAAATGACTTTTTGTATGTCCGTTAGCCATTATGGCTATATGATGGATTAATGAAATGCATTTATATGTCTATATGTATGTAATATTCAGTGGGTTTATGTATAGTGATTCACTGTTACTTCCAATATGACCTTAACCCTGAATGTCACATGAATTAGAAGATAATGTTGCCCCCTTGCATAACTAACCTTTTAAAGCATGGCAGTTACTATACGTACCACCAGTTGTAACATACAGAAATTGTATGTGGTGCTCACATTGCATTTATCTGATGAGTATGAATCTCAGAACGAACAGCGACTTTTGTTTCATACAGCACTAACAGATTGGTTTTGTATAACTGAGATGAAGAGTGTTTACTGCGTGGTATGAACTGAGACCTTATACAAAACAGATGTGTGTCATCTCAAAAGGGTTAAGTACTACACCAGGGGAAAGAGTTCTTTTTACACACTGATTAGGAGGCTCGGTGAACTTAGAGATAGTCTGAACATTTTGGCGAAAAGATCTTTTGTCCGTGCTGGGAATCAAACCATGATATGTCAGTTATTTATCCCACAGCCTTAATATTTGTGTTTATCTTCCAGTAACTTCCAGTAACTTAAAATAAGAATTGAATTGTGAATAACGTAATATAACTTTAGCAAGGAACAAAGCTCCCTGATGATGATCTGACAAGATCAAAACATGTCGGAGTATTTTAAAGTGTGTTAAATGTGTTTTATGTGAAATTATATGTGCATTCGTTGGTTGATAAATTGAAGTGATTCTACGAAAATGCATGGTGCTACAATAAGATTTATTTATACTGTCTCTCCATAACTGTACTTCCAATTCATACTTGTATATAAAAGCCTAAGGCTGACCGTTTTGTTGTACATCATCTGGCAGTCACAATTACTAGCAGCAGAAAAAGCCAAATTAGAGGTACTTACTGTTAATTTAGTATTGCAGTGCTGATCTTTCCTGAAAACGTTATGTAGCATTCATATTCACTGAACTCTTGATTTCACATTTTCCCCAAGGATTGCAATATGTAACAGCAGATTGTAAAATTGTTACCCATGGAAACTGTTTCTGGATTTGGAAATTGTTTAATTTTTCCTTTAAAAGTTTCAATTGGCTGTGCATGTTTCAATGTACTGCATGTTTACTACTTTCAGGCATGCAGCTACAACGTCAACAAAGCAACACCTGGCACATGACCAACACATACATGCCACCACAACAAATAATAAATACTTTTAGCAACTTTTAGGAAACATTTTAAGTACTCCCTGAAGATGGTCGTATATGACCGAAACATGTAGGAGAGAATTTTAACCAACAATTATATGTTTTTGAA
>Ga0123357_10007444_pt1 | contig 13528 bp, 14 predicted proteins | sample TergutEmb28metaG_FD_89873 | JGI IMG/M metagenome (GOLD analysis project Ga0123357, IMG submission 89873) | Embiratermes neotenicus P4 segment gut microbial communities from Petit-Saut dam, French Guiana - Emb289 P4 | ecosystem: Host-associated > Arthropoda: Insects > Digestive system > Gut ...
AGCCCTATCCTCCGTATGGCAGGAAGCATATCGGCTTAAGCGGCATAAACCTTAACCCGCCACATAAAGGATCGGTCAAATCGTGTGCTACATGAATCGGTCAAGATAATGTGTTATCGACATTCCTTGGGCTTCGTCCTTGACAGCCCGCCTTGTTCACAGGTAAAACTTCCAGTTCGCGAGGCAGACATGAAAGCGTATTGGGCATCATTGGCGGATCTGCCGCCGCAGGGCGCAGACTTTGTCCTTGAGGATGCGGCCATGTGGAACTCGCTGGTGGAGGAATTCCGGCTGGACTGCCGCCTGCCGCAAAGCCCGAAGGCGGAATTGCAGGTACTGCCCGTCGAGGGCGGATTCCTCGTGCGTGGACGAATTGTCGGCGCTTTTGTGTTGCCGTGCAGCCGTTGCGCTGAAGACGCCATAGCGCCTTTTGACGAGCATTTTGAACACCTTGTCGCCCTGCCGCCCGAAGAGGCGGACGAGGCGCAAGAACAGGAATATGAAAAGGAAGCGCATCTGCGCATTCTTGCGGGCGGCGTACCGGAACTTAACCTTGCCGGCCTGTGCGGCGAAGAACTTGTGCTGGCCCTGCCTGTAAAAGCCCTGTGCGCCCCTGACTGCAAGGGCTTGTGCCCGGCATGCGGCATCAACCGTAACGAAACTTCGTGCGATTGCGCCGGAGAGGCGGATCCGCGCCTGGCCGTCCTGCGCGGCTTGAAGATACAAGCCTGAAGGAGTTTACCATGGCTGTGCAACAAACCAAAAAATCCCGATCCAAAAAAGGCATGCGCCGCTCCCACGACCGCGTGGGCGTCCCCACAGTGGTGTTTTGCTCCTGCGGGCAGCCCACCTTGCCCCACCGCATCTGCGCCGATTGCGGCAGCTACAAGGGACGTAAGTTCGCCGAGCTTGACGAAAGCTAGGATCGGGAGATGAGCGTTAAGCCCATTCTGGCTATTGATGCCATGGGAGGAGATTTCGGCCCCGGCGTCATCGTGCCCGGAGCGATACAGGCTGCGCGTGATCTGAACGTGAAAGTTCTGCTGGTGGGTGATGCCCCCCAAGTGGAAGCCGAGCTGGCTAAACATGCGCCGGGCAAGGCCGAGTATGAAATCGTGCATGCGCCTGACGTTGTGCAAATGCACGAAAAACCTTCCGATGTTCTGCGCCGCAAGAAAGATTCCTCCATTCACGTCGCGTGCCGCTTGGTGAAGGAGGGCGCCGCAAACGGCGTGATCAGCGCGGGGCATTCCGGCGCCACGGCCGCGTGCGGCATTTTCACCATCGGCCGTATTCCCGGTGTGGAGCGTCCGGCCCTCGCCGCCTTTCTGCCCACTGAAAAAAATCCGATCGTGGTTATTGACGCCGGTGCCAATGTGGATTGCAGACCCTACCACCTGTTCCAGTTCGGACTCATGGGCGATGCTTTCGCACGCGACATCTTCGGCTATCCGTCGCCGCGCGTGGCGCTGCTCAATATCGGCGAGGAAGAGGGCAAGGGCAACAACCAGGTCAAAGAAGCCTATGAACTGTATAAGATGGCCTCAATTGTCAATTTCGTCGGCAACGCCGAAGGACGCGACATTTTTTCCGGCGATATGGATGTGGTTGTCTGTGATGGCTTTGTAGGCAATATCATTGTGAAAATGAGCGAAGGCATAGCCTTTTCCCTCTTGCGCATGCTGAGGCGGGAACTGTTTTCCGGTTTTGTAACCAAGCTCGGCACGTGGCTTTCCAAGCCCGCATTCAAACGCTTCATCAATACGGTGGATTACGCGGAATACGGCGGCGCGCCGCTCCTGGGGCTGCAAGGCATTTGCATTGTCTGCCATGGCAAATCCAACTCCAAAGCCATAACCAATGCCGTCAAAATGGCGGCAGCCTTTGTGGAGAAGGAAACCAACACCCTGCTGAGGGAATCCATCATCACCAACGAGGAGCTGACCCGCTTCAGCCGGGCTCTGTAGGGCGCGGATTTCGTCTGCGCAGCATGCCGAGGTATATTTTCATGAACTGCTATATCCACGGCTTCGGCGCGTATGTGCCGGAACGCATCCTGACCAACGACGACCTGGCCGCCATGGTGGAGACCAGCGATGCGTGGATCACCTCCCGCACCGGCATCAAGCGTCGCCGTATTCTTGCGGATGGCGAACGCACCTCGGACGCCGGCACGCATGCCGCCCGCGAAGCCTTGGCCGAAGCCGGCCTTGCGCCCTCCGCCGTGACGCATCTGCTATTCGGCACCTGTACGCCGGACCAGTTTTGTCCTTCCACCGCCTGCATAACGGCAGCCAAACTGAGTTTGTCCAATAACGCCGTGGCCTATGACTTCAATGCCGCCTGCTCCGCCTTCCTGTTCGGGCTCCTGCAGTGCCGCGCTCTGTTGGCTGCTGAGCCGGACGCATGTGTGCTGCTGATCTGTGGAGAAGCTCTGAGCCGCCGCCTGAATTGGCAGGATCGATCCACCTGTGTGCTGTTCGGCGATGGCGCGGGGGCGGTGATTTGCTCACACCGCAAGGAAGGGGCCTTGGCCCGCCTGGAAGACGTGGTCTGCGCCACGGATGGAAGTCTACGGGATCTTATCAGCATCGGGGGAGGCAGCGCCCGTCGCTATGACCTGGGAGATCCGGTGGGGGAGGATTTTTTCCTCTCCATGCAGGGTCGGGAGGTTTTCAAGCATGCAGTGCGCAGCATGGCGCAAATCTGTAAGGATATTCTCGCGCGCAACGCCTTACGCGCCGAGGACGTGCATATGCTTGTCCCCCACCAGGCCAATATCCGCATCATTGAAGCCGTCAACAGCCGGCTGAACTTTCCGAAGGAGCGGGTGTTCACCAATCTGGCCGATTACGGCAATACCTCGGCGGCCTCCATTCCCCTGGCTTTGTATGACGCGCGCAAACAAGGGCGTATGCCTTCCGGGACGCGGGTGCTCATGACCACCTTTGGCAGCGGTCTGACCTGGGCCGCCGGACTGCTGCGCATGGAATGACGATAGCTGGACGCGGCATTGAAGAGAAATATGTTTTAGGATACTTAAGGAACTGATATGGAGACATCAGCAGCTACCGCCCTCGTGACAGGCGCTTCCCGGGGCATCGGCAAAGCCGTGGCGCACTGCCTCGCACGGGACGGCTTTCAGGTCTATTTGACCTATGTGAGCAAGCCGCAAGAGGCGGCCCAGACTATCCAAGAAATTGAGGCACAGGGCGGCAAGGCCCGCGCTTTCCGTTTGGATGTGGGCGATATGCAGGCGGTGAACGACTTTTTCGCCGCAGAGATCAAAAACAAGGTGCGGCTTGCGGTGCTGGTGAACAACGCCGGGATCGCCAAGGATGGGTTCCTTATCCGTATGCAAGACGAGGATTTCGACCGTGTGCTGGCGGTGAACCTGCGGGGCGCCTTCGCCTGCCTGCGCGAAGCCGCGAAAATCATGAGCAAACAGCGTAGCGGACGCATCATTAATATCAGCTCCGTGAGTGGACAAATGGGGAATGTCGGGCAGGTCAATTACTCTGCGGCCAAAGCCGGCCTGATTGGCATGACGAAATCCGCCGCCAAGGAATTGGCCGCGCGCAATATCACCGTGAATGCCGTAGCGCCCGGCTTTATTGAAACCGACATGACGGCGGTTTTGCCCGAGGACCTCCGCGCCGCCTATCTGGAACATATTCCTTTAAAACGCCTGGGGCAGGTGGACGATGTCGCGGAGGCCGTGGCCTTTCTCGCCTCGGACAAGGCAGGCTACATCACCGGCCAAGTATTGGCTGTAAACGGCGGCATGTATTGCTAGACGGCGCACAGGGCGCAAGCATAACCCAAAACAGAACGTAATGCGTGTGGAGGAAGAGATGTCTCTTGAAGAAAAAGTCAAAAAGATTATTGTGGATCAACTGGGCGTTTCCGCTGACGATGTGCATCCTGACGCCTCTTTTGTCGAAGATCTGGGCGCCGACTCCCTGGATCTGACCGAACTGATCATGGCCATGGAAGAAGAATTCGACATTGAAATCGCGGACGACGATGCCCAGAAACTGCTCAAAGTCAAGGATGCCTTGACCTATATCAAGAGTAAAACAAGCTGAGGCGTCTCTAAAGATACTCTGCTTTCACATTGCAAGGGGGCGATCCCGCCCCCTTGCGCGCTTACGTTTGAGGGTGAACGCGTATGAATCGCAAGCGAGTAGTGATTACAGGCCTTTCCGCCATGAGCCCTTTGGGCAACGATCTGCAGACGAGTTGGACGCGTCTGCTGGCGGGAGAATCGGGCATAGGCCCCCTTACATGTTTTGACGCCTCGGCATTCGATGCGCGCATTGCGGGGGAAGTGAAGAATTTTACCCCCGAAACATACATGTCCTCCAAACAGGCCAAACGCATGGATCGCTTTTCGCAATTCGCCGTGGCCGCTGCGGATATGTTGCTCAAGGACGCGGACTACGCCATCGGCGAATCCAACGCTGCGCGCGTGGGCGTGATGCTCGGCGTGGGCATCGGCGGACTGCGGACCATTGAACATTATCATGAAAAACTTGTGACAGCCGGCCCCTCCAAGGTTTCGCCTTTCCTTGTGCCCATGATGATTTCCAACCTCGGAGCGGGACAGGTGGCGATTTTCACCGGCGCCAAGGCTGCGAACATGGTGGTCACCACTGCCTGCGCGTCCGCCTTGCACGCCATCGGCGCCGCCTGGAACGAGATCGTGCTTGGCCGTTGCGATGCGGTGATCACCGGCGGCGTGGAAGCTTCCGTCACGCCTCTGGGGGTGGCCGGCTTTACCGCGATGAAGGCGCTTTCCACGTCCCATAACGATGACCCCACAAGAGCATCGCGTCCCTTCGACAAAAACCGGGATGGCTTTGTCATTGCCGAAGGCGCGGGCTTGCTGCTGCTGGAAAGCCTGGAATCCGCCCAAGCGCGCGGGGCGAAGATCTATAGCGAAATTGCGGGTTTCGGCGCTTCGTGCGACGCATACCACATCACCGCGCCCGAGGAGTCCGGCGCAGGCATGGCGTGCGCCATGCAAAACGCCCTGGACGACGGCAAGCTCCGCCCTGAACAGGTGGAGCACATTAATGCCCACGGCACGTCCACGCAGCTCAACGATGTCTGTGAGACGCGCGCAATCAGGCAGGTTTTCGGCGCGCATGCCTCCAAGCTGCACATATCGGCCACCAAGTCCATGACCGGACACCTGCTTGGGGCGGCCGGCGGTCTGGAGAGCGTCTTCACCATCATGGCGCTGCACGAAGGCATCCTGCCCGGCACCATCAATCTCACCACGCCCGATCCGGAGTGCGACCTTAATTATCTGAGCAACGGTTCCGTGCGTCGAGCCTGCGAATATGCCTTATGCAACTCGTTCGGCTTCGGCGGCACGAACGCCGGCATTGTCTTTAAGGCCGTCCAGGAGAATGGGAAATGCAGGAACTGATATTGCAGGATCCGGAAGTGGCGCAGGCGGTCTGGCGCGAAAGCGCCCGCCAGACAAGCGGACTTGAACTGATTGCTTCGGAAAATTTTGTCTCCCCGGCCGTGCGTCAGGCACAGGGTTCGGTGCTGACCCACAAGTATGCCGAAGGCTATCCCGGCAAGCGCTATTACGGCGGCTGCGAATACGTGGACGATGCGGAAACGCTGGCCATCGAACGCGCAAAGACGCTTTTCGATTGCGCGTACGCCAACGTGCAGCCCCATTCCGGCTCTCAGGCGAATATGGCCGCGTACTTCGGCTGCATCCAGCCCGGCGGCGTTATTCTGGGCATGGATCTCTCCCACGGCGGACACCTGACCCACGGCAGCCCGGTGAACTTTTCCGGACGCCTGTTCACCATCGTCTCCTACGGCGTGGAAAAAGAAACAGGCCGCATTGACATGGACCAGGTGGCCAGGCTTGCGCGTGAACACCGCCCGGCGGCTCTTGTCGCCGGCGCCAGCGCGTATCCCCGCGCGCTTGACTTTGCGGGCTTTCGCGCCATTGCCGATGACGTAGGCGCAAAACTGATCGTCGATATGGCCCATATCGCGGGCTTGGTAGCGGCCGGCTTGCATGCTTCGCCCCTGCCGCATGCCCATGTCGTCACCACCACGACCCATAAAACCCTGCGCGGGCCACGCGGCGGGATGATCCTTGCCGGCGAGGACTGGAGCAAAATTCTGAACAGCCAGATTTTTCCCGGCATTCAGGGCGGACCGCTCATGCATGTCATCGCGGCCAAGGCAGTGGCCCTCGGCGAAGCCTTGCGCCCGCAGTTCAAGGAATACCAGGCGCAAGTGCTGAAAAACGCCGTCGAGCTGGCGCAATGCCTCAAGGAGGCGGGCTTTGACCTGGTATCCGGCGGCACGGATACCCACCTTATGCTCCTGGATCTGCGCAACAGGGACATCACGGGCAAGGACGCGGAAAAAGCCCTGGATATGGCGGGCATCACGGTCAACAAGAACACCGTGCCCTTTGAAACCCGTTCGCCTTTTGTGACGTCCGGGGTGCGCATCGGCACGCCCGCGCTCACGACGCGCGGCATGAAGGAAGCGGAAATGCGCCGTATAGCCGACTGGATTACGGCGGCGCTTGCCGATATCCAGAATGAACAGCGCCTTGCCGGGATCCGTGAGGAAGTGACACGCTTTGCGCTTCAATATCCCCTGTTTGCCTGGTAGCGCCGAGCAACGCACGTTAACAGGCTGTTAAAGCGCACGTCATGATTCGGAGCGGGTATGAACTTTGTGTACGCGCGGGAGCGCGGGATTCTTGCGGATAAACTGCAATCCATGCGCGGCAAGGACTGGATGCCGGATGAACTGCTTGCATTGATACATCAAACCAGTCAGATACAGTTGCGGGCCTGTGCGGCCATGGCGACCGTTCCCTTCGCCCTTCAGGAGGACAAGCCGGCATCGGAAAACGCGCACCGTCAAGGCGCGCCTCTGCTGTTGCCCGAACACCTGCCTCTCCCGGGACGGCGAGGCGCGTTGTTGTTCCGGAAACTTCTGAACATGCTGCGGCAGCGCGGCGACAGCCTGGGCGCCGGCGCCGGGGAAATAGACAAAGCCTTGGCCAGGAAGGCGAGTGCCGCAGACAGCCTGCGCCCGGCCCAAGCCTTTACGGCCCTGTTGTGCAATGATGCGGCGTTCTTTGCGCATTGGGCTGCGCGTCTGCCCGAGGCGCCGGCTTTGCTTCGCTTTCTCGCCCTCAGCAGCCTGACCCCCAGTTTCACACGCTTGCATGCGGCCTTGGCGGATCGCTTGCGCACAAACGAGATTTGGCCCCACGGGCATTGTCCCCTGTGCGGCAGTCCGCCGCTGATAGGCAAGCTTGCGGGAAAGGAAGGCTTCCGCTTTCATTCTTGTTCCCTGTGCCGCCTGGAGTACCGGGCGCCGCGCCTGGGTTGCCCCTTCTGCCGGGAACAGGAGAGCGACAAACTCGGCGTGTTCACGGCGGACACCCAGCCGGGCTATGCGGCGTATGTGTGCCGAACCTGCAAAAGCTATATCAAACTGGCGGACTTTCGCGAATATGCCGGACGCGTGTCCCTGCCGGTCCTGGATGATCTGGAGTCGCTCCCCCTTGATATCCTGGCGCAACAGCAGGGTTTGACGCGGCTCACCTCCTCGGCCTGGGGCTTCTGAATGCGTAAACTTGGCGGCCCGCTGAGGGATCCCCTTGCCCCTGTGCCTTTGCAGGCCAGGCGCCTGCATGCCGGGACATGGCGCATGATCGACGAACTGGCGGCACGGGAAGTATCCCTGCGCATCCTGCACCCGAGCGGGGAAACCCGCTTATGGGCCTGGCCCCGCGAGTGCGGGGAATTAGCCGCCGGACATGTGCTGCTGGATTGCCTGCACGATGCAGCGCCGGACTGCCCTTCCCCCCGCGGTCTTCCGCCCGTTGAGGCGCGGGAAGAGGATGGCGCCTGGCGCGTCACGCTTCCAAGCACTACGTCCGGGACAGCTAAGCCTCCAACAGGCGTCGCCGGCTTCGCCGTCCCCCAAGCTGCGGATCTTCTCGCCCACATGGCCGAGTTCCTCCAGGCGCCCGGTTTCTGGGACGACACGGGCTGTTACCATCGCGCCGCGCTGCTCCATGCGGCCACGGGACGCTTCGCCCGCGTGGCGGAAGACATCGGCAGGCACAACTGCCTGGACAGGCTGGCAGGCCATATCGCGCTTTCCGGCGGCTGCGCGCGGACAGATCCGGCGGAACACATCCTCTTCGTCACCGCGCGCATCACCGCCAGCCTGTATTGCAAGGCGCGCCGGCTGGGCGTGGGCTGCATCGCCGGCCGCGCGGCCGTTAGCTCTGCTTCCATTGACATGGCGCAAAAACAGGGGATCATCCTGATAGGTTTCTGCCGCCCCGAGGAAGAACGCCTCACCGTGTTCAGCGATCCGCAGAACAGGTTCACGGCATGAGCGGCGGCGTACGCCCGGAAGAACTGGCAGGCGTCGTGCTGGCCGGAGGACTTTCGTCCCGCATGGGGCAACACAAGCCCGCGCTCAGGCTCTGCGAGGGCATGCCGGATTTGCTCTCGCGCACCATGGACTTGCTGCGCTCCTGCACGGCCGAGGTCTGGGTTTCCTGCCGTCCAGGACAGACCGTGCCGAACTGCCGCTGTATTCATGATGTGGAGGAAGGTCTCGGCCCCATCGGCGGGATTGTGTCCACACTCACGGCGCTCGCGCAAAGCCCCCGCCGGGCGGTGCTCGTGCTGTCCTGCGATTTGCCCTTCATGACTGCGGACACCCTCGCCCGGCTCACCCTCGCCCGCCGGGGCGCACAGTCCGGTGCGCTCATGACGACGTTCCGCCAGGCAGAAACCGGCTATATTGAGGCGCTGACGGCCATTTACGAACAAGAGGCCCTGCCGTTTTTCGAGCAGGCCCTGGCGGCGCGTCTGCGGCAGATCAATCTCGTGCTCCGGCCTGAGCAGCGCACGGATGTACTCTATACGCGCCGTGAAGCATTGCCCTTTTTCAACATAAATTACCCGGCGGATCTGGAAATGGCCCGGCAACTGATAGCCGCCGTAAGCAGCATCAAACGTCCCTGATAACTTCCGAAGCCTCAATCCGCGCGGCGCGCGCCGCCGGAGGCAGGGCGGCAAGCACGGAAAGCGCCGCGACCAGTCCGAGGGTTATGGCGAAATGTTCCGGCAGCAGGCGGCAGAGTTCCTCCATGTCGCCAAGGCTGGATCGGAACAGCGCGTCAATGGCGTTTGCAGCCCCGGCATAGAGGACGGATGCCAGGCTCACGCCGAATACGGCGGTAAGCAGAGCCTGGGTGATCGGAAAGACCATGATGCAGCAGGCAGGGAAGCCCAAGAGGCGAATAAGCCCCAGGTGGCGCTCCTTGCGTTTGACCACGGCCAGGGCGTTGCTGACCGTGGAGGCGAAAAAACCCGCCGCCGCCGCGCCGCTGATCAGGCTGAAGATAAGCGTGAAGGAGCGATCCAGATTTTTTACGGTCTCAATTTCCGCCGCCTTGGTATAGACTTCAACGCCCTTGGCAAGCAAAAAGCTTCGCAGGCTGCCTACCTGATCCAGGCTGCGGGCATAGAGACGGAAACCGGCATAGCTGCGATCCTGCCCGCTGTCCGGCATTGCGCCGGGCCAGTGCAGGGCCGGCACGGCAAATCCGTCGCGGAAGGCTTCCGTGGCTTCCAGAAGCGGCAGAGACACAAAGGCCACATCGCGGCCTTGGGCTTCCAGGGGCAGCACGGCTGCCAGATCCAGATCCACGGCGGCGCTTTGCGCTTTCCCGGCGCGCAGGCGTTCCACATGCCCCCTGAGCGTGTCCCCGCTTTTGAGCCCAAGCTTGCGCGCCGCGGAATCGGACAGCACGATCGCGCCCTGCCCTTCAGGGATCGCGACATGCCCGGCCAGCAGGGGATCGCCTGGGGCCGTGGGTTCCAGCGATACGGTCAGCGTACGGCGTTCCATGCCCTGTCCGGCGGCCAGGTTCATGGTGGCGGCAATGGCGCGGGTGCGAGGCAGAATGAAGGCCACATCCGGATGTGTGCGCATTTCCGTAAAGAACGTTGGCGCGAAATGCGCGCTGGACACAGGGGAAAGCTCCAAATTTCTCGGGTCATTGAGCATGCGTTCCGTCATGGTGGCGACAATGCCGAATTTGACGCCGTACAACACCAACAGCGGAGTCAGCACGGCAGCCAGACTGAGCGCCGCACAGGCGGAGAGCAGAGTCTCATGCAGATAATCGCGCGCCGCCATGGCACAGCTTTGCAGGAGGAGCCGCATCAGACGCCTCCCGCCGGAACATTGAGCAGCGCGCGCACCGCGCTGCCGTTGGCGTTGCCTTCCTCCGTCCGGGCAGAGGCAAGCAGGAAGGGACATTCCCGAAAGCCCAGCCGGCGCGCCATCTCCGATGCGTGGGTCACCAGGATGACCGTGCAGCCTATTTCGCGCGCCAATTCTGCAAATAACTGCATAACGCCTTGCGCATTCAGCGGATCCAGGGCGGCCGTCGGTTCGTCTGCCAGGATCAGCGCAGGTTGCGAGGCCAAGGCCCTGGCAATGGCCACGCGCTGGCGCTCACCCACAGAAAGCTTGTGGGGCGGAAGCGAAAGCAGGCGATGGATGCCCAGGCGTTCGGCCAATGCGTCCACGCTTTGGTCATCCGCAAGACCGATGGCCCGGCGCACCGCCGTAATATTGTCCCGCGCGCTCAAAAACGGCAGCAAACCGCCGGTTTGCAGCACATAGCCCAGATAGCGGCGTCGCAACAGAGACAGCATGTCGAGCCGATCCCTGTCCCAAGCGTCCATCATGTCCACGGCCACCTCGTCGTCCGGCGCGAAAATAAAACGCTCCGCCGCATCCGGACGCAGTATGCCCGCCAGCACATCCAGGGTCGTGCTTTTGCCGCAGCCGCTCGGGCCGGTGATGGCGACAGCTTCGCCGCGCAGCACATCCAGGCAGTCTATGTCCAGCGTGTAGTCCGCGCCGTCCTGCCGCGTTTTGCGCAGCTTGCGGATCGAAAACATGAGTCGCGACATGGTGCGGTATTGCCATACCTTAGGGCAGCATAGTCAAGGGAACGCGATATACCCAGTCTCCGGGCCGGGGGCTGCCGAAGCTTTCCCAGTTGGCAGTATCCTTGTCGTATTCCTCGTAGCGGGCGATACGCGATTTCAAACGGTTGACAAAGGCGGTCTGTTCGCCCACGCTCATACGGTACCAGTCTTCTTCGCGCAGGAGCATGATGTCGCTCTTGTAGGGCAAGCCGTCGAGGAACTCGCCGAGGACACCGAGTTCACTGAGATTTTTGGCTTCCGCCGAGCCCAGGCGCGAGGGATCGCGCGCCATGCTTGCCGATGCGCTGAGAATGCCCTGAAAGAAGTCGCGCGAGTCGGTTTTTTTGGTGCGCTCAGCGTTATCAATGATGACGGCGAGTTGCTGCTGCAAGTCGCTGAGTTGATTTTTGGTGAGCAGAACGGCCACTTGCACGGTGGGCGACTGGCGGTTCTTGGCCAGTTGGAGGAGATCCATGTCCGTGATCCAGGCATCAATGACCGAGGGCGCGCGGATCTCCTGCCGACGGCCCAAATATTCAAGCTGCATGGCGTAGCCGAGACGCCGCCCGAGTTCGGCGGCCTGAGCTTCAGGGCCGGCCTTGGCGGCGGCTTCGCCGGACGGGCGGGTCATCATTTTGCCTTCCGAGGTGTTTTTGACCATGGTCACCAGACTGTTCGCCAAGGTGGAGGCCGCCGCGCTGAAGTGCGTGGCGCCTTCTTCAGGCGTAGACGCCGGGATAGCCAGATAGCTCGAACGTTTGTCAGAGAACAGGGTCAGGGAGCGGTAGGCTTTTTCCGCCTCGCCGTGGTTGTCCCTGCCTTTGGGCGATTGGATGTGGATGGCGCTCAACCAGATGCCGCGCGTTTTCGCGTAATCGGCCAGTTCGCGCACATCCATCTTCACCGAGGCGTAGGGATCGCTGGAGGGCAGCGGTCCTGCGTCCGTCAAGAGGATGATCATGCGGGAGGCGTACGCCCCCCAGTTGAGGACATCCACGGCTGTTTTGATCCCGGCCAGGGAATCCTCGTTGTAGGAATGGCTGGAAATATCGGCCTCGCTGAGCTTGGCGAGTTCTGTTTCCAAGTCCTTGCGTTTCACGGCTGTTTTGAAGTCGCTGACCACTTTGGTGAGATATTCCAGGCCAGGTCTGGCGTTGAGGCTGTTGCGGAAGGCCAGCACCGCAAAACCCACGGAGTCCGACAGGGCGCTTTTTTCCAGCGAATCGTAAATGGAACGGATGACGTTCAGGCTCTGGTCGATATAGGGCTTCATGGAGATGGTGGTGTCGATGACAAAGGCGATGCCCGTGCGGGGCGGGCCGCTTTCCTCCGGGGTATTTTGCCGGGATTCCCCCGGATCGATGGAGCTTACCTGCAGAAACTTCATGCCTTCGAAGGGTTCAGCCATTTTGAGAATGGGCATGAGGTAAAAACGCTTTTGTGAAACCGCGCCCTGAAGATCCGAGGGCTCGGCGGCCAATACCGGCAGGTTCGGATCAAGCCGTCCGTCCTGGTCTTGTTCCACGGCGGCCTGGAGTCTTTGCAGGCGGGTTTCCATATCCTGCGCAGCGCACAGCTCTTGCAGGGCTTTGTCGTCTTTGAAAAAAAGCACACGTTCGCGGTCGGCGCGGTCGGCAAAGAGCAGGGTCAGGGACTGATCCCAGCGCGTGGCGTCGCGTTCCCGCAGCCAACCGTCGGCCTGGGTGGGGGAAGCGCCCACCTCCAGCCAGCCGCTCTGGCGGGCATAGACATAAAAGACCGTGAAGGTTTTGATCTGATCCCGCACGACATCGGCATCCTCGGTCGGGTTCTTGCGCAACTGCGCGCCGGGATGGCTGACAACCCGCTGATGCAGGGTTGTTTTGCCTTCCAGCAGAAGCGGCGTCTGTTCCGCCGCAGACAGGGGAGAAGCGGCGAAGAAGCACACGGCGCTGACAAAGGCCAGGAAGAATCGTTGCAGCGGACGGCGCGTGAACGGCATCATGAAAGCCTCCTCACAAATCATACGCATTATCATTATATCGTCCTGATGATCCGCTCCGTCACACCTGCGAGCTCCTCAAAATCACTGTGCAGCAGATGCTCGGCGATTGTATCCAGATGAGCCCTGGTCTGGCGGGACCATGCTTTTTGTTGAAGTTCCGTCAGCGCGTCTTTGGCGGTCTTTTTGTCATAGGTCGCGCACGCCGCTTGAATGGCGAACAGTTTTTCGCGCAAATACGTTTGGTCCTCGTCCACAATCTCGCCAACCTCGTCCTCTGGCCTGATTTTTGCGATCACCGCCCGCAGCCCCTTCAAAAAGGCCGGCGTGTCGACCGACATGGCATCGGCATCCCGCCTGCGCCCCGCCTGTTCCAAGTTGTGCGCAAGGGCGGCAAGCGCCGCTTCGCCGATATTCGCAAGCGCGCTTTTCATCGCGTGGACGTTGATGACAAACATGTGCATGTCGTCATCCCTGCGGTATTGATTTGTGTATATCCTCTCCAGCGTTG
>Ga0123357_10007445_pt1 | contig 13528 bp, 6 predicted proteins | sample TergutEmb28metaG_FD_89873 | JGI IMG/M metagenome (GOLD analysis project Ga0123357, IMG submission 89873) | Embiratermes neotenicus P4 segment gut microbial communities from Petit-Saut dam, French Guiana - Emb289 P4 | ecosystem: Host-associated > Arthropoda: Insects > Digestive system > Gut ...
GAATAAAACAGGAACCAAATATGTTAGAATTATGAAACAAACTGCATTTTGAAGAGGGGGGGGGACGGGGACGGAGAGTATATACCATGTTTAAAATATTCAGTATGTATTTGTTGAATAAATATATAAAATGCAACTTTTAGAAGTTAGCGGTGCGGTACGACCACTATAGGGGTCGTTAGGCGTCAAAGGGGTAAGGAACTGCGAATAATAGCCACACGTGGCACTGCACACAAACTGCGGGAGGCGCTAATGTAAAAGTACAAAACATATTTAATGGGCGAAATAACATAACATGTAGCACAGATTGTAAATACAGAACAGCTGCAACACCATATACCCTGGAAACATGGTTTGTTTGAGGTATATAATTGTAAATACCCTGCATAAAGGTGGTATAGTGGAAACGGAAACTGGTGGCACACGGCGACGCACGGGAGGAGAAGTGAACGGGAAAGAGGCGAATGGAGTGGGTAGCCAATTACTCTTCAGTTTGATTCGGAACGGTCCATCCAGAGTTACTACAATCGTTCTCCCCCGACCCGCACTCCAAGAAAGCCAGTACTCGACTGAACTGACAACCCCGCCGATATAAATGGACTCGTCCGTTACGCTGGAAGACCGAATCTGGTTTCTGCGCATGTGCCATCACGTTCCATTTTCACTCTACCAAGGATGATGATGATGATGATGATGATAATAATAATAATAATAATGATCAGAAGCTATTAGTGATCCTCGTCTTGTTACATCTTCAGTGGTGTTGGCGGGTGTGCGAACATAATTTTTCGTTTGGGGGGGGGGGGGGGGGGGGGGGGGGGGGGGAGCGCTGCATCTCTCCCTGAAGATAAAGAGAGACGCCGCAAAAAATTAGGCTAGAGATCCCGCACGTAAATACTGGTAATTGCAAATCAGTTTGAAAAAATTATGCATATAAATTACAGGATACTAAGCGTTGTATGTTTTTTTTCTCTATCTTCCAACTAGACTGAATCGTTGTTTCTAAAGATGAAGATAAAATCATAAAAATCGTCGCGCATATTCAGATACTCGAAGCAGCAAGTTTTGCCCCACACAGACAGACTGCTCGTGTCAGGCTTGCTAGAGAAATGAGAATTTCAAATAATGTCATTGATGAAACAAAGTACTGGATGTTACTACTGAAAGTCTGTCTTTAACTAGAGCTCAAAGAATGAACCGGAACACGGTTGTAACATTTTTTTAACAAGCTGGAGAAAGTAGCCACCGAAAATAACCTTTCTGACACACCTGGGAACATTTTCAACGCTAACGGAAGTGGCAAAAAAAAAATAAATAAATAAATAACAAACCTGATTCTGTAAAACAGAAAAGGGGCCCAAAATGTTCATGTTTTAACTTCAGGGAGCAAGAGTGAAAATATTACAATGAAAGCATGCTGTAATGCTGCAGGTCAATTTCTGCCCCCTGCTCTAAATATTTAAGGACGTCAACAAGAAACATGGGGCGATGGCTTACCCCAGGTTCACATGTGTACATGAACCGGAAATCGCCCTACGTCGTGGTTCACAGAGCATTTCTCAAACACAAAACTTCAGCTCAAGTCATTCTACTTCTAAATGACCATAGAGCTTATTGCAGCTCCCCTTTGTTGCAATGAGTACATACTGCTGCTGAAAATAACGTTACTATCATTCGTCTACCGAATTGCTATACTAATAACTTACAGCCTTTAGACAAGCGCTTCTTTGGGCCTTTAAAGAGTTATTTAAATAACGAAGCCGCAGCTTTCAAATCATTCGATATCGCACGGTGCGTCTTACTGGGTTTGCCTGGAGTAAAGTTGCTTCCGTAGGTGTTAGTGTAAATATTTTGAATCTACGGGCAATTATCCTTTCAACAGCAAAAGAGTGCCTAAATATTTGCTCTCCATTCCTGGTACCAGCGAAAATAAAACTTCTATGGAAATGGCACTCCCAATTATGACTGTGGTTTGTATAACCTCTACTTCAGTGACGAAATCTCAGAATGTGTTACTTATCTCAGCAGAACTTTCGCTAAGTACTCCGAGTGCCATACTTTCTTCTGAAACTTCCCCTGAAGAAATTTCTTCGTACAGACTTTTGAAGATCAGTCAGGTAACGAAAATACCAGAAAAAATATTCAATTGAAAAAATAGCAACTGTCTTTTTTATAATTGAAGAAGCTAATAATGTCGAGGAAAAGGGAAAGAAGCAAAGAGGAAATAAAAGCAAAGGGCAGAGAAGTCGAACGTGTAAATAATCCCAATACTTCGAGTCTACGAGGTCAAAAATGCAGAGAAGGAATTCAATAACTACAGATATTCATAATCAAGAGACAGCTGAAAATTTTGAAACGAACTGCTGTGAGTGCTGGGAAGACTACATGCCAACAGCTAAGAAAGATGACTAGATCGAATGTGTGAATTTCAGAGACTGGCTGCGCGAATTCTGTTCTCCATGCAAACACAAATGCTTCGACTGCGGTAGAAATTTACTGCGAGAGAAAAACAGCAAGATACAGAAGAGGATCTAGAAAATTTCGTTTGTTGCAACTTAGACTCTTGAGTTCATGTGGTCAAAATATTGTGTACTTATATTTTCTATTCTAATGTTGGTATTGCTTCATTACTTTGAATAACGTTCAACAGTTTTAATCCACTTATCTTGTTTCTTAAATTCACAGGATATTTTCAAAGAGCGGCATCTCTCCCTACATAGCGGCATGTATCCCTGACAATAAGCGGCGTCTCTACCGTTATGTCATGGAGAGAAGCCGCAGAGACAACTTTTTTTGTTGCCCTGTATCTCGGAGGCTTATAATTCTGCAGCTATTTTGCATACAGCTTAGTAAAGTAGAAACCTTAAATATAACACCTCAGAATTTTCAGCAGTTTTAACGATTTTCTTATTGAGTTACAGCGAAAGTTGTAAAAAGTGTGGAATGATCCTATGAAATAATCGTTTTCCGAGGCACAAATTGCGGTATAGGAAGGCATCCTTCAGGTTACACGGCGGAAGAATACCTAATGAAATTAATGAACTTCCTCTTGATGCAAGTTTTTCCGATTACTTCCTCCCCTTTAGGTCTAAACATCTTCCTCCGCATCCCCTTCTCGTACACGCTTCACCCCCACCCAAAACAGGCAATATCGCACTTCTGTCGAGGACCGTCGTTAGATATCGTAGCATGTTAACTTTTTAAGGTGGGAAGTTGTCAGCCGCTTTTCCAACCCCGAATCTGAAGGATAATCCCGCGCTGGCTCTCCTCGACATTTTATTCCGTGTATTCACAGCTGCCCCTCATATCTGGAGGTATGTTTGCGCCGATTACTGTAAATTCAGATGTATATATATATATATATATATATATATATATATATGTACATACCAGGTTCTCATGTCGGTGAATGTGATGAATACTGTCTTCTGGGATGCCCCGACATGTATTATGTCAATTTTCAGGGCTCGCGTTTTTACTGTCTACAGTTTGAATGTCTGGCTATACATAGCAGCACAACTGGCAGTCAATGTATAGCACGGCAACAGGGACATCCCAGTCTTTTTGTGACTGCGGGAATCAAAAGTAAATGCTAATGTCGTGTGATCAGGATTAGGCTACACGAGAAAAATGTTCCTGTCTGTACTTGAACCCACATGCCTCAGACATTGTAGTAATCTGCGCAGGAGTAAGATATTCCCAACACCGCTTCTGATATTTATCAGTACAAACTGGCTGAATCACAAAATACAAGACAAGCACTCTTCGTGGGGTTCCGAGGGATCGAACAATCACCTTAGTTACAATTGTCTGATGCACCACCCTTCTATCCTTCGTCTCATACAGTCGGCTCCAGATATTTTCTATTAGGGCTATGGCATACATATTTTAATTTTCTTATTATATCTTCATAATCTTCTGGTATAAGACGCCGAAATTTGGTAGATATGTAAAAACGTTTCGGATAAACCTGCTTCCTCCATGTTAAGGGCCGAAGAATGGTATTGAAGATGCAGAGAGGTTCCTTGGAAACACTGGTACCACGCCATTGTACCAAACTACACGGCATCAGATCCCAGAAAACGACAATCATAATATTCACCGTCATAAGCACCTCAATTATCACGAATGTCAGTAGTTGGACTTTTGTGCACGTAACTTCTTTTCAAATGTCTAATATTTGCTTGTCCTGATCCCTAAGATTTATTTATTAACATCATTCCATGTACACGTATTGCCTATGTTGTTGCCATGAGGACTTGGGACCCAAGCCCCTTAATCCAAAGGACAAATCTCATTGAGAGAGTAGAAGTTTTGTGATTTTCCATATACTTAATTTCTATTAGCATTTTCCTTCACTGTGACGGCCTAGTTTTACACCTGCATAGACGCGAAACCAAAACGGACAAGCCAGCTCGTGTCGCTAAGGCGACTCGGAATGGAGGTCAGCATGGGGTGCGAAAGAAAACATCCAAGCCGCGAATACTCAAAATCAATACGACCTGCCAAAACTTGGCTGGGACAGACCGTCTCAAGCTCACGACACACGGAGGAGGAAGAATGAGCACTGTAACATTATATAGAATGATATATACGCGTGATCGGCATGCTTTTTATGTGGTGGTTCAAGATCCGGTCTTTGGATTTCGATTGGCTACTGCAGTGTGGGGGACTTTTCTATTCAGTTCTTGTTACGGTGAATTAAAATTAATCAACAGTAGGCCACGCAAATCGTGCTGATGGGTCGCCTTTTGACCGGTTGCCGATCTAGGAGGTACTGAGAAAAACCATAAATTTGGCAGATTATTAGTTCCGCAGGACGATATAACCGGCGCAAACCACTACAACGCTGCCTGACAATTAAAAAACACCAAAATAAACGGTATCAAAATTGACGTATGCAAATTTGATGCTTCTAAGAAGCAAATATTTGAAACTAAAGGAACCCCGGAAAATAAACATGCTGAGTACTGACGGGAGAAATAGGGAGCATCATATTAAAATGGATTCACTCCAGGCGCGTCATTTAAGTCAATTTGTCAGCCGTCTCTTTGCATGAGGTATATCAGCGACCGAAACTTGAAGAGGCTGGGACAACTTAACTCTTGTAGGATATTGGCCTATTCTGAAGTACTGCCCCGAAACCAGCAAGCCTGTCAGGGCCGCGACACAAACAAGGGACCTAACGGTGTAAAGCGAGTGAACGAGAAAATGCATATTAGTGTGGATGACTTGAAATGTTGCTGTACGAAACGGCAAGTTTATGCTGAGGAAGGAGGGGTGTAAATGGAATGAAAATACGCGCAGCATAGGGCAGTTTTTCACAGTAATAAATACTGATTTACTCCAAAGTCACAATATAAATATACAATATTATCATCATTTTTAATATTCTCAGAAAATAACACTTCCCACAGGCATTTCCAAACACAGGTTTTTGCAACACCGACACGTGGCACAACACACTTGACAATGTTCGATTCTCAAGGCAGAAAAGTATTAACAGCTTTCTTTCATTTTTACACCAGACCTTGGTTATCACTTATTTGAATTCCTGTTTTGAATTTTTGTATTTTCTACCTAGTTTACATTATCATATAACTAGAAGGTATTCAGTAAAATTTCTTGGCTGACCATAAAAACATAATGGTCCATATGAAGAGAAAAACATTTATTGATAAAAGGCAGACTTGGATTAAAAATCTGCATTTACATATTGTCAAAATGGAATACGATGATTGATAGTTATAATAAAGCAGGCAATTTGTTCAACAACTGTGTTTTGATAATATGTTAAGTATTGTACATAGGTTCATGAAAACACTGATCAGTTGGTGGAGTCTGTGAACTTGGTCCCACACTGCAAGGGTATATAAAAGAGACAGATATGGTGCAGAAGTGATACAGCAGGTGATGCCAGACAACACAGTAGTCAGTTACCACAAAAAATATTAAAAATGGGGGGGGGGGGGGGGAAGTCATCTTCCATTCCAACTGGCATTAGATACCTATGTACGTACACATCTTCCTTTTTTTTTTCAATTATACTAATTTACAAATTAAAACTAAATGGTTTCCAAATTATCATTAAAAAAAGAGGAAAGTATTAAAACAATCAAAGCAATACTGGCAAAAGTTCAGTCTTGTTCAAAATTCTGTCACAAATCCTTAGCACCTGGGTGACAAAGCCACTCTAATCTCATTACAATGCACATATCATTTTTAATTACACATAACTCCAATCTGTAATAAATTTAACTTCATTGTCATCCAGGTGTTGAAGGACACAAACATATCATAACACATCGCCTGTTTGTTCAGCTGAGATCTATCCAAATACAGTTTAGATTTTAAAAAGAATGTTTCACAACCAATGAATACACATGCATCACACTCAGCTGGACCATAAGATAAGTTGGCTACAATGCCAGTTGAGCATGCTTCACACTCTTAAACACATCTCTTTTGAATGTTCATGGACACAATATATTAGTTTCTGTAATTTAAATACATACCTCTTTCTTTACAAATCACGTGGTCTCCCTATGAAAATACGATTTTGAAACAAGACTAGATTTGAAACATCACCTTAAAGACAGCACTTAATTTTGATATGTCAAACATAACAAATTAAAGTAAAGCAATCAGTCACTCATTTCATGAGAACAGGACCATAAGTAGAAACTACAAAACACGCTTTATCACAAAGCCAAAAACCACTTCCATTGGATGGTACAAAATAATAATATTTTTTATAAATAATCACAAACAACTACCTTCCAGATAATCCATTCTTATCTCTGTTGAAATAATTACAAGACACTTTGGCATTAACAACACAAAATAGTGCACTTTGTGGCAAGCAAAATCGTCTGTGCAAATGGTCCTGTGAACTGACTTACTGCTGCATGAAGACAAGATTTATCATGACAGGAAACCACAATGGGACTGGGGTAATATACAAACTTATTTTTAAAAAATAAATTATGTACATATCATTCCATGCCCATATCAAAGCTTTATATATACCTTGCAATCACTGTGGTTTGGAATGAATAAGAATGCACATCAAACTTGCAAAGGGAATGAAACAATGATGAACAGTGGTCTTGCTGATACAGAACCAGCAGTGGAATGAGATTTGGAAGGAACAGTCCTTTGCAAGCATGATTTGATGACTAACTGTTGAGAATTCTTAAATTTGTAACAATGGAGTATAAGCACACAACAATCAAGTGCAGAATGGTATTTACAGAATCTGTTGCTGCTGCTGTTTTCTTTCTGAGCGAGTACAGAACACATATGTACCCACCACTGGAACCTTTGTGGCCTTATGGATTGATGATATGTTGCATACAAATTTGGAATGGGTGGGCCAATATATAAATTGAACTTCAACTGATTAACACATCTGAAACCAAAATAACATACATTTCCTCTGCACAGAAAGAAAATCAACAAGAGAGTCATACTATAATATAGTGGATTATATTTATATATATATATATGCTATAACCAAATGAATTAAACCTTGTATAAAAATATGGTTATCGGCTGAACCATTAATATGAACCAAGTTATCGGTAAAACTAAACAGATATATGGTCAATAACTAGATGATGTGTGTGAAGTAAACACATTATGTATATTTTTCTTCTTTTTTTACTTTTACATTTGTAATATAGAATAGAAGCCCTGGTAGGCTGAACACAAGTATGTTTGATTGATATATCAAGTTAATTCGTGTATGTAAGAAAAACAGGTCGGTTAAAAAATTATACAAATGAAATCCCCTCTATTGCTATCTGTTCCCAACAGCAGCTATGTTACTGTTGACACTGGAACATAATTAACAGGGCAAAATAAACTGTTGCAAACAAAATACCAAACCAGACATGACTTGCAAATTTTCCAACATGCAGTGGCAAACTTCAACACCACTCATCCTTCTACAAAATTTGACAAGCATTTGCTTTCACTCTGTGAGTGTACAACAAAGTGGAATTAGCATGACATATGGAAATAATATCACTGTTTGGTGGAAAGAAATGTCATGTGAACAATTTACAAGCTTATCTGCATTGTCAGGTACAGTTTCCAGTCCTGGATACTCTTCTTCCTATTTGTCAAGTTTTGTATGGTGGAATGGAACTACAGCCCTTCTCTTGACTGTGCAATGCATGTAGCTGCTGTTGAGTGGTGTGGTAACTTGAAAAATTTTGAAACATTAATGTCATTAGGGCCTGTCAATGTCCATTCAAATATCACAATCAACACAAGACGGGAAAGCAAAATTCTGTACACCACAATTCACAAAATAAAAAGTTTTTCAAACACCATCTTCAGAATTGCACTAGGATGTGTCCATAATTCATCTTACATATACAATTATATTTATATACTTATTTAAAGAAAAAGAATCATTCAGGGAACATTTTATAAATGCTCAGTGGAATAATTATAATAAAGCTTGGAGGAAGCTGAGCTTCCATCTGTTTGATATATTAGCAGTACTCTATGCACTTAGCATTGGATCTTTTGCCTGTTACTATTTGTTTCCATCTTTAAAAATAACTGGCTTGAGATCGTATAAAAGTCTGGCACATGATTGGTTGGAATGTTTATTTGCTGCATGGAGGGGGAAAACAAAATCATCCCCATCAAACTAGGGACTGCACTATTGTTCAAAGTGGAGCTGGATTGTTTAAACAAAAGACTTTGTGGTCGGAATCTGTTAGTTGCTGCTGCACCTTCATTCTTGATTCTCTGCCTTCATTTTTGAATATCTTCATCTCTTTTAAAATGTAAATATATTTATATACGTACAGTGTGTGTATATTTTAAGGTCGTACCATTTCTAATTGCACTTCAATTGTCAAAAACAAAAATCCATTTTTCAATATATATAAACTAGTCTAGTATATATAAGATATCAATAGAGAAAATATACATTCAAAATTTGGCTTCATCACAGACAGTAAAATTCTTGGAGAATCCCAAGATTTTTTTAAAAAAACTTTAATCCAACATCAAAGCAGTCTGTCTTATATTTTATATTTTAGTTGTATTTAGAATACTTCAAATGGAACTTGTGTTGCAGTGTGGGGAACCGATGAGATTCATGTTCTGAAACTTTGTACAATTTTGACACAAAGGGAATATGGCACACCCACAGTTGGCAACAGGAAGTAGCTCTCAAACTGAACATAACAAAACATGAATTGATTTAAACTTGTGCTGCACAAGTTTCATTTAAACATCATAACTTGCATCCAAACACACCAACATACATGAACATGAATAATGCATTCACATCGATGGATATAACAACCATACATAAAGTACATGTACACAAATATGAAATAAAACTGCTTTGATGAATGTTATCTTGGGAAACCACCACAGAACAATTTTTGTTGGATTAAAAAAAATATTTAAAAAGTCACCACGAATGTATACAATTAATTTTCCAACAATTTTTTAAAACACCCTCACTATATATATATCTATATACATATACATATATATATATATAGATAAATTATTGAACTCGATAAATATGTTTTTCACATAGCTTTGGCAACATTACGATTGTCAACCTCAAAAAGAGAGAGAGAGAGATAAAAATATGCAGAAGTACCAAAGGAAGAAAAAACTGTTTCCTCCAAAATGTAGCAGCAGGAAAACGGTGATAAGATTCAAACATTTTCACTACTAAGGTGAAAGAAAATTACAACAAAAACAAAAAACATTCCCTCCCATCCCCAATAACTGAAAATGGGAGCAACCTAATTGACAGAACTATACACTAACTTACAACATTCAACACCTACAAAAATCAGTACAGTAAGGTGACTAAAAAAAGATACACCTCCGTAATATAATAATAAAATTCTGTCACATAGTGTTTTGTATATAACATGCTAATTAATATTGGCTAAAAAGAATTCAGTCTCTTTGTGAGTTGATCTTTGATTTGGTATCCTCTTTCTCCACTGGGTTGTCTCCTCCCTCTCCTTGTTTGTCATCTTTGGCAGCATCATTATCAACTCTCTTTATATTTTTACTATCACAGGCACTTTCATCATTGACATCATCATCATTCACATCATTATCATCACCTGGCACATTGCTGTCATCATCCTTATATATGCCACTTGTTTCTTGCGTTTGTGATTTCAAGACATGTGTTTTGGCAAACAGTCTTGCTGTAACCTTAGTGTCTTCTGCTGATGCTGATAAGGCGGCGTCGTCACCCTCGTCTTCTGTGGTATGCTTCCAATCTGCTGTCGATCCATTTGATGACGGAGAGAGATCAATAACTGCCGACATTTTCACATCAGATTCTGCCACTGCAGTCTTGATGTTGCTGCTTCCATGTGCGTTTTTCGACAAAGACCGCTTCATGGAATCATCATCAGAACTACTTGTTCCACCATCAGTTAGTGGTAATGATAAAGTATGTGGAAGGGGTGTCAAACAGCTGTTTCGACACAGCTGATCGAGGAGAGCTTTGTTTGACATGTTCTCATGGGCACTGTTACTGCTGGCTTCCTTGGAAACACCTGAAGGGAGACCCATCTCCAGGCTGGAGCGAATGATTCCATCCAAAAAACTTCCATTTGCACCTGTCCCATCATACAGACTCTCTGCCATCTCCCGTGCACTTCTCCCAAGAGCTCCACTTGGATTTGAGAGGGGTGGACTTCGATTGGATGATGCAGATGCACCAGCAGGACTGCTTGGATCCGAACTGTGTACTCTAGAAGATTCCTCCTGAAGCCGCTGCATCATTTGTGATGCAAAAAATTCTGGAGTGGAGCTGTAGCCAACAGCAGTGCTGTTCACACCACTGTGGGCAAAGTCTTGGATTGGCAGAGAGTGGAAAGGATTGGGTGACCAGAATGGGAATGGTGGCGCTGTTGCATATGGCATTGGAGGAATATTAGCAGGATCAAACAATGGGGGAATTTTAAGACCATTGGGTGCATTTGGAATTCCAGAAGATGGTGACGTGAAAGGAGCTTTTGGGGTAGATTTTGGAGGAATTTTTGGCTTCTCTAGATTAGGAGTAGAATGCCTCAGAATGCTGCTTTCATCTTTCTTCTTGGTGTCTTCAACTTGAGGCTTTGGTTCACGCTTGCGAGGCCTCATTAGGTGCCGCTCCTTTACTTTGTACTCAAGTGTAGAATGTGGTACACCAAAATGTGAGCCTGCACGATGAACACTCATCTCACCCCTCTGAACTGCCCTTACTGCTTCTATCAAACTGTCACGGTCATAGTTGCGGTATTTTCCACGCTTTGGACGTGTTCCTTTTCCCCCTGTTGTGTTTCCTGTGTGGCTAACACTACCAGAACTTCCCAGTGATTTGCCACCAGTCTGTGACAACACTTTTTGAGCATTTCTATCATCAGATTGGATGTTGTTGTTGTTGTTGCTGTTATGTTTGATGATGGGTGCAGTGACAGACAAAGGAGCATTTGCACCAATTGGAGGTGTGAATCGGCCTCGTTTGAATGGAGGTTCAATGCCAGTGTCATGCCCTAGCAAGAATTTAGGTGGCAGTTGCAGTGGTGAGATGTCGCCTGAACCATGCTGTTGGAATTTCTGGCTGATACTCTTGGCGATTACTTCTCTAAGGCTAACACCAATACCTTTCCCAACAAGACTTTGTGGGATGGTAGGGGGTGAACAGGAGTCACTGCCTCTTATGAGCTGTTGACTAGAAGACACTTGTGGCTCTGCAGCACTACCACCACTACTAGAAGCCACTCCATTCTTTGAAGTCGGTTTAAAGGACGGAATTTTTAGTATCACATTAGAAGGTGGAGTGGCCCCAGTTGATGAACAAGCTTCTGCATCAGATGAATCATCTGTAGCAACAGTAGAAGATTTGACTGCTGATTTTTCACAATTTTCACTAATGGTTTCATCAGCATGAGCACCATTTGGATGAAAACTAAGTTTCAAGTGATGCTGTTTCTTCAGCTGTTCTTCTAAGAGCAACTTGTCTTCCACCATCATCCTACGAACAAATTCTGGCAACAGAGGTGTGGGGTATTTTGGAAGGAAATCTCTTACTGGACTCTTGTCTCCAGGTGCTGATGTTCCTCCAGTCAAGTTCTTGCTTTCAACAATTCCAGCCACAGCATCTCTGCTATGTTCAATGGCTGAAGTGGCCAGAATCTGAGAAACATAAGGACCAAGAGCACTGTGTTCCATGCCACTCCAAATGTCTGAAATGTTCTGTGGGAATCCTGGGTACACAGATGGAGAGGAACCATCTTCTCCATCCTCACTGACAGTGACATATTTGTGAAGCCCATCTTCAAGGAGCTGTCCATGTTGCAGAAGTGTTCTCAGTGTATCACTGGCCATGAGATCCTTCCCAGCACCAAAAACTGAGAACCTAACAAGGTCTTCCAAAGACAGCAATGGTTTCCTCAACGCCTTCTCCACTTCCCGCTCTTCCTCAGCTCCTGAGAGCTCCTTTTCTTCTTCCTCATCTTGAATGGGCTCAGCCTTTGGAATAACTGGTGTATCTGTGCCCTGCCCCACTGTAGCAGCACTGCTGCTCAGAACAAGTTGGGAATCTCGTTCTCGCTCCAATGCCAACTTGTACACCTTGTTACGCAGGGTTGATCTGGGGATTCCATATATGACAGCAGCTCGACGGGTGCCCAGTTTGCCACTCTGTATGTCACGTAGAGCTGCTTGCAATTCTTCTTCTGTGTATGTTCTCCGCCCAGCCACCGTACTCATGCGAGGTTTTGCCCTGTGAAGGAGGCACATGTGCCAAGTTTTCCACATTTTAAACAACAAAAACTCAGTTACTGTTCTCAAAATACCAACAAAGCAGATCCTCATTGAATCTGAAGTGCTATTAACATTCTTTTTACAATTACCAAAACATACAAACAATAAGGCCTGCCAAATTCAGCCATTCTCAAATTTGTTTTAAGGTCAAATTTGATTTACAAATTTCAAACAAATGTTCCGAAGGGCAGATAGTTTGAGAACAGGTAATATCATGATCCAACCAACTACTACCCTGTAAGCAATTACAGTGTATATGGACTTGTATGCCCACCATTCTGACTCAGACTACTGTAATACAATAACATACAAAATTAATCAAGACACTCATCAAACTATCATTGTACTGTTCTCACTGGATGTCAATGAATTTGTTGGGAGCTGTTACTAAACATGAAGCCTGCCACAACCTCTAACTTGTACACACTTTAGGATGATTTCATACATGTGAGACTGAAAGTTAAGAAACCTGTGGAAGCTTTTGCTTCTGATCAAGTTTGCTCAAACAAGACTAAAAGAGGGAGAACCAACAAAACTGGCATGGTTGACTAAACCTTCTGTAACACTTATTTATGTTGCACTATTTACCAGCATTCAAAGTTTCAGTTAAAGAAACAAAACATGCAGAGAGATTTATGCCAATTTAAAATTTTGCACTCCCCCCCCCCACACACACACACACACACACACACACACACGCAGCTTTTCA
>Ga0123357_10007446_pt1 | contig 13528 bp, 14 predicted proteins | sample TergutEmb28metaG_FD_89873 | JGI IMG/M metagenome (GOLD analysis project Ga0123357, IMG submission 89873) | Embiratermes neotenicus P4 segment gut microbial communities from Petit-Saut dam, French Guiana - Emb289 P4 | ecosystem: Host-associated > Arthropoda: Insects > Digestive system > Gut ...
ATGGTGAAGTGGCACAGGGATAGGTTTATGGTGAAGTGGCACAGGGATAGGTTTATGGTGAAGTGGCACAGGGATAGGTTTATGGTGAAGTGGCACAGGGATAGGTTTATCTTCCAGTACTTCGGTTTTCCCCCGGCTATATCATTCCACCCATGTCCCAGACTCATTTATCTACACCGACGCTATCTTAGCATCTGACAGCGTCGTTAAACAGCACGGTTACAAATGACGCTGCCACTGCTCACGCCGTCACACAACGCATTAACTCCATTTTAGCTGTAGAAGTCGGTTTAGTGACAGTCGGTGGACTGCATGGCGCACTTTGCAAATTACGAATATAATGAACCAATAATTCACAGAAAGCTAGGAAACGTACGCATATTGTAACATTTGTGGGCACTTGGTGGGTTTATAGACTACAGCAGCGTCTGATTGCTCTGGCGACTGCTGCTGCTCCCAACACACGTCGTTTTACTAACATCTATACAGCTGAACCTCACGTACAGTCAGAACTGGAACGTACAGGCAGCTATCTGGCGTCGAATTTTTTGAAAAGTCGTTTGTGGGTTAAGGAATGCTCACACGTGGTCGGACAGGCAGTAGGCACGTGTGTGCAACTTTTGGTTGCAAAACGCAGTAAACACGAATTTGACATTCAGAGGACATAACTAGTGTGACAAATACCGATTGCTGTGAATACAGTATTAAGACTCCTGATGATGGACAGTAAGTCTGTCCGAAACATGTAGAGTTCTTTACCAAAATAAAGCTGAGAAAAAGTGCATCTGGTTGGCTTTTATTATGAGATTATAAAAAGCAGTAAACACGGTTTGATCTGAGATGTGAAATGATACTATGCGATGTACAACGTGTGCAGAATCACCTATCCGATCTTTCCCAAAATACTGCATATTAAATAGTAGCCAGGATAGCTCAGTCAGTGTAGTGACAAGGCAACAGGATGAAAGACCGAGGAATCGCGATTCGACTCCTGGTAGCAGCATCAGGCATTTTTCCTTACTAAAGGACCCATAGACTCTTGTTGCAGTGGCAATGGGGGCTCTGTCGTCGGCGTATAGCGGTCGGAGCGTGTATCTGACCATTCACTGTTATGTAGTGCCGAAGTAAATATGAATGCCGCTATATATGTATTCCTGACATGCGCAGGGTCAAGTTGGCCCTTACTGTACTTTTCCCAGTGGACTACCAAAGGTCCCTATCCCGAGCCAGATTAATCCGCAGCACACTATCAACCTGTTCCTTCAAGTTCCATTTTAATATTATGCATTTATTTATGTCTATCCCTTCATCATTTCCGCTGACACGCAACCACTTCTCATGGCTGTCGTGTTAGAGACTGGCTGGAGCGAGCAGACGGAACTCAACAGCCGTTGTAACGACCTGCGTACAGCGCGGTAGTCCAGCTGTGTTCTGGTGTACAGTTGCGACTGTTGGCAGCCCTAGTCGCAAGCTGGAGTGGGAGAAGCACCTGCCCGCAGACTCTGCAACGTACCCCCTCTCTCAGGCCAGTGGGGGTGGAGTACAGAGTACCAGTTCGGTACGCACATCCTTCGACGGAAGATCGGCCCGCCTCCCGCATGCAAACAGGCCAAATAGGAACGCAATGCTGCGTTCTAGGAATTAGCCGCATCTGACGGCGGCTACCGTCTGCGGTAACAGGAAGCCTGTGCAGTCGTGTTGGTCGGGTTAGAGCTAGCAGTTCCTCAACTAGGCAAGCAATTCCCGTCACTTTATAGAGCCCCAAGGTTCATTACCGCGTTCACAACAGCCGGCTACTGGGCCGTGTCCTGAGCCGTAATGACCGAATTCACGTCCTCCTATCGCAGTTCTTCAATATCTATTTTAATATTATTCTCCACTCCACGCTATGTCTTCCAAGTGGCCTTTTTCTTCGTCCTTGACGCTTCCCCACCAAACCCCTGTACGCATTTCTGCTCTCCCCGTTCGTGCCACGTGCCCCATCATTCTTTCTGCTTTCTTTGATAGACAAAATAAATAGCCAGTGTTACTAGCTCATCTTGCTCCGTGATATGGCACAGTTTTAGAGTACCAGCGCTCCCCACTGCAACGCCCACAATAGGTCGAAGCATCCCTATAAAGACTGAAAAAAGGGAAATTACTTCCCTATCCAACGCTGCCCGAATTCCGAAAGACCATTGCTTGTTGAAAGGTTCCCAGGCCTCGACCTTTTGCCGTAGGAGCAACGTGAAGAAGGCCAAATTTAACCTGAATTATAAACAGCCAGTCCGTACCGCGCAGTAAACACTCCGTCTTGGTTACACAAATCAGTCAGTTAATGCTGTGTAGGGAAATAATCGCTGTTTTTTTCTCAGATCCACATAAAACACATAAATGCACTGTGTGGGCAGAACGTAGAATTGCTGAATGGTAAACTGGCGGTACATATAAAAACCACTGAGGTACAAAGGGTTAAATCTCTGTTACAAAAACCAGTCAGTTAATGCTGTATAGGGAAGTAATCGCTGTTTGTTCTCAGATCCACACAAAACACATAAATACACTATGTGGGCAGAACGTAGAGTTGTTGAATGTTAAACTGGTGGTACATATAGTAACCACTGGGCTTTGAAGAATAGCCCATACTCTCCGACTCCACGCATTCCTCAATCATATTCCGATCGAAGAAATCGTATTTCTGACCCTTACACGTGTTTAGGTCTCCTGGAAAACTGATTTTGCTGTGGAATTTTAAGTTGGACATACCGTGGTGTTTTCGCATAACCGAGACGGAGTGTGTTTACTGGTCGGTACGGACTGAATGTTTATATGTATGTAATTCACGTTAATCTTAGTCTCCGTCTTATCCAGCCGGTCAGTCGCCAGCCTATCACCGCGGAGGCCGGGGTTTGGTGCCAGGTAAGTCCATTTGTGATTTGTGGAGGACAGAGTGGCACTGGGACAGGTTTTTCTCCGAGTATTTCAGTCTCCCCTGTCAGTATCATTCCACCAATGCTCCACACTCATCTTCATCTACATGCTGCCCTAACCAGAAGTAGCCCCTACACATTGGCGAAGTCTGGGAACCTTCCAAAAAGCAGTGCTCTTTAGGAAATCGGGGAGTGTTTGATAGACAGTTACTGCCACTGAGTGTTTGCAGACTGAATAACGCAGTGTGTGGTGTGATGGGTCCGGCATCTCCGTTGCTTCGTATTTGGTAGACTTCATGTTCAAATCTACGGCTGTTCTGGATGCCATATTTCGTGCTTCTCGTCATTTCCTATAGGAAAATACCGAAATAGTCAATTTTATAGGAGGCCAATACCGTTTCCTTTCGCACCCCTTCCACACGAATCGTCCAACCAAGAAGCTAGACTCAAGAGGTAACACGACGTCTATCAGGTAGGCCGCAGCTTCGAGTCCTCAGAGTCCCAGGCCGATGCTGGCTCAAGACAGCGCCTTAGATCAAACAAGATCGCGTCCATATCACGGTTTATGCCTGCCTCATCACTGCACATGCAGTCTGAATGCAGAGAGCGTCGTTAAATAAGTTGCAATTAGACAATGCAATACGTGTAAATGAATGCCTTCCAGCAAAACTCTGTCGCTGGTTCGTTTCAGTGTGCACGCACTGCCTAATCTCTGTTTGTGGAGCCTAACTCAGGGCTGATCAAACTGCGGCCGGCCACACTGTCTAATCTGACTGCAGATACATCTGATGGTACCTACTGAAGAGATCACATCACGTCTGCCTAAACTTCGTGCAATTCCTTCCGCAGTCGGTTTTGATACAACACTGCCATATCTCAATCTCATTGCTATGGCATGTTTTCATACCAAGTGTTACTATAATCAGCACTTTTGAGTTAGTGAAGTTAGCATAACTTTAAGCCAAATTCTGCACAAGTTTGGCGACAGCTGCATAGCAACCTGTTTGATCGTTACAAATCAAACACTGTAGCCAAGTGAACAACGAGTAACCTTTCGAGTTTAAGGCTTCGCGGAATTTAATTGTTTCCAGTCTGAGAGGCAGCCAAATTAATAACGTTTGACTACACAGATCATCTTCTTGGCTGCCGTTTCTTAAGAACGAAGTGCGATTCTCCGAAATGTCGGTAATACGGTGTCACATCGCAGAGAACACACCTCGTCTGCATTACGAAGGGCAGCCGGCTGGTGCTGTATAGCGCCACTGTCGTTGTGGGTACAATTCGAACTGCGGATTAAGGCTGGTGGTAAACATAGTGACCATCGAGGTTGATGCGTTCAGTGCACTGACGTAACCCGTCTGTTCGGCGGAAACCCGCTGTAAAGCGACGCCACAGCAGTGCTGTCTGCTGTCTGTTCCAATTCTAACTCCACCACTTTTCACATCTCTGAAGATTCTACGGCTGTTCGTATTCTTCTTATTGACTGTCCTCCGGTAGGCCTTCCAGGGACCGAGTGCACAACCATAAGAAACTGGACGAGACACAGAATGGTAGCAACATTTGTTTGTTTCACGACACTGGCTGTAGCTGAGACTATATTCTGTCCATCGATGGGGTAACTACTGACTAGTGAATCAGTAGGAATGTGGAAGGAGGCGCCCTGAGGGACACCAGGTAAGATCCCTGGTTATCTAGTCTCTGGACCGGCCAACCGTCTGTGTATTCAGCGCGCTCTGTACCCCAACATTAAATGTTAGCACATAAATCTTGCGCACTGCCACACCGGCTAGCGGCCCAGCCAGCCAGGATCCCTTTACCAGACCCAGAGTACCTCCACTTCCCCATTCGTCTTTTCCTGTTCGTCAACTGCCAGGTGCCCGCCTGCCGCCGCCACCCTGCGACGTGCTTCCTCTTATCTGACATCAACTTCTAGCCCTTCTCACTTTCGTCTCGTCTAAACAGCTTCAGTTCCCCACAGCCCAGGGCGCTGCCAGCTGATACCTGTTCTATAGTCAGGCGCTATCCCATTGAAAGAAAAGCGTTTAAATTCGTTTGCTTGTGGCTTGTTTCACGACACTGTCAGTATAGCGTGGCGAAGAGGAAGATGCGCCTCCGGAGGGAGAAGGCAGGGAGAGGTGTGCGGAGAAACTGAATTTTTTAATTTTAAATATTTTGTGAAATGTTGGCTAATTTATGCACTGATTGACTGTATGCAGATCCGACGGCTGGGATAAGCAACCGTCGTGTTTTATTGTTAATATTTTTCCTTGTTATTTAGCATTTACTTTTTATCAAAATGAGATGGCGGAGGAAAACATTCATGTTCTTGAGTCCGCCGAAAAATGAATTCTGGGACTGAGGAAGATGACGCAGAATGTCGGTCCCAACACGACGCCAGACCGGTGCCTTACCAGGGACTCATGACGCTGTGCAGTGTGGGGCACGCACCGGCAATTCGGCAGCACATACAGGGTTCCAGTACTGCCGTCAAGACGGCCGGAGTGTACCCCCGCTAAGTGACCACAGCACGGCCCACAATTAGTCGGACTGTAGGCAGTGCAGCTACTGTGCGCTCTGTCCTCTCGTACAGTTACAGGCACATTCTGCACGATCGGCCAGGTGGCTCGGCGCATCTGCTGCCTTCCACAGTGGAATTCAGAGCTTGTTGTACAGCTTTCAGTTGGTGTGACAGCACAGTGGACCAGCAGGTACTGCAGTCTGCATGCTATGAACACTTTGTATGAATTGAGGTAAATATTAACTTTGTCAGAGGGCAAATCTTCGGTCAATGGCGGTCCAGCTCTGCCCTACTGGAACTGCTAGTCGTTAGAACAGACGAAGGCTCTAGGGCAGACAGCAACATTACATTTGATAGAGGACGCAACTTTCCTGGTCTAAAGGTTCCCATGTAGTGCCCGTTCGTCCTGGTACAAGCGGGCTAAGGAGCAAGACATTCTGTAGTGAGTGAATGTAGGCTGGTTTTGATATTGCGATTAATATGACTGGGAAATTGCACGTCTAGTGCCCCCACTGTCCAACAGAACACTGCTGTGTTGGAACACGGCAAATCCGCTGTCCAGTGTCCAACAGAGCACTGCTATTTGTGAGGGCTCCCAGGATTTGTCCGTTTGTCCTTCTGATAGGACTAGTGAGATGAAGATGAGGACGGAGCAATGTGGAATGTGGAATGGTACTGACAGGTGAACAGCAGTAATGAGAGACAAAGCATTCCAAAATACAGTTTTTACCGCACAAAGGAAAACATTCGAAGTCTTAATGACAAAGACCCAGGGACGGTTGGAAACAGTACTGGGTCCAATGCTAAATCAGTCCTGGGTAAAGGTAAAAGTAAAGATCACCCTAGAACAGACCACGAAGCGCAGAGAGGGAGTAGAGGTATAGCTCTACTGTTTCTTTAACCTCGACGCTAGATGGAGCTGGGTGTTAACGCCACGTCCCGGCCTCTTCACCCCCAGGAAAAAGACCCGGCACCCATTGTACAGGAGGCTGGGTGAGCTCCAGGGCCGGTCTGGACGGGTGGGGAAAATCTCACCCTCCCCTAGGGAGTCGCTATACCGACTGAACTATCACAGCACAAAAAACGGTACTAGATCCAATGCTAAAACAAATCTGGGGGTCCTATTCACGTGTAGGTCTTCAGCGGTATGGGGAAGGGCTAATGGGTGAACACAGTACTGTTAGGATTCGTGGGTGTACAGCTGATGGTGCCGTTAAATGTCTGTCTGTCTGTCTGCACTTTACAGCACGATGTAACCAACCCAGCTAGTTCCACGGTATGGCACAGTACATGGGCATTGGACTGGGGCGTTGGGGTGTCTAGCGGCTGGCTTGGTGGCACGTCCTCCAAGAAGTCTTCAGGCCGCTGCGTTCCTTCGAAACGTCGGGTCCCGTTAACTTGCGCAACATCCCAGAAGAACAGAATCCGCAACACCGACGGTGTGACACACGTCTTAAGTGCGTCGTGGGCTTTCTGGAAGTCTGTGTACTGTGACACTGTTCTGCCATTTTGTGTCAAGTCTGATGAAATCAGAATACGATTATATGCAACACTTCGACCTTCTCAAGAAAGTCTGCACCATGGGGTTGTTTGGGTGATTGGTTGGTTAGTTAGTTAGTTACTTAGTTAATTTGCGTTTTATTGTGCTTTAATCCCTTGGCAGGTCTGTGCATTGCAGATTGCCTACTGCAAGGGAGTTGACCAAATCCTGACATAAGGCTAACTGGCACTGCTGCTTCTCCAGACTGTCCAGCCAGCGAGCACGTCATGTACTGTATTGACCTGCCTGACGACGAGCTAAATACAGGCCGAAACATGCAGCACGCATACAATGGACACCAGCTGCATTACAGCACACCTGTGTTGTTATCTTAGACTGAACAAGCGTGATCTGTACAGCGTGTACCTGAACAGTTCGGCCGTCAGGTAGCAGCATATGTTGCAGTCGGTCAGACCGTAGACGACAGGTCACGTGCCTGACAGCTGACAGCGTACTATCACCATGTTTTGTGCTGCAGAAATATCTAAGCCAGGTTTGTTGCGTCGTGCCGTCTGAAAAGCATGTCACATGTCTGCTGCACAGTTCCAAAGCACCAGAACTCATCAGTACCTACATCGGACGGCCCAAATAAAAAAAAATAAAAAAAATTGAAGAATCACGCAGCACTTTTAGCGGTGTCCCCCTTAATTTCTCACGTTGCATTTCGGATGGAAAGTCAAACATTTCGTCATATGTTTAGTTATTATCGACCAGTGCACATTAGAAAAATAGATTTTATGCTTGAAGCGTCTCACAAGAAATGGGTTTATGTGTGAAATTTTGTCTAAATTTGAGTTCAGGGGAAGGGGGAAAGATGGCGCAAGCTGTTTGTACAGTACCAGCCCTGTTCTGTAGCCACACTGGATGAACCGTATATCGTGATTTGAAAATAGCAGACCGACTAACTGCAGCAGCTGGTATTTTCTGAGCTTGGCCAGTAAACCGACGCATTTGATGGAACACAAAGTTTCACTAGCGTCTTCGCAAAAGCACACCACTGGTCTTTCCTAAGCCAGATTAATCCAGCACACGGTCTGTCATTAAGACGTCTGTTAGTATTATATTTCCATCTAAGCTCAGGACTTCCAAGCCGTCTCCTTACCATGGCGTTACATATAACGCCGGTACAAACCGTAACACTGCATTTGGCAGTTCAGAGCAGACAAAGGGCTTGCTTCCAGCAGCAGCTGAACACTAAATGTTTTGACAGCACGCACCTTAGATGCTTTTGTGTCACAACCGTGAAGATGAAGGGTGCCAGTTCGCTGGTACTGTGACCGCTGCCGGCCACTTTTTGTTGCCACAAACACAAGTGACGGAAGGGACGAAGTGCAGCAAAACGCACACTGCAGGTCTCCTGGCAGTTAGCTCAGCTCCAACGCCCAAGGGAAAGACTTTTTTGTTCTCCAAAGTGTCCAGATCGGCTCTGGGGCCCATCCAGCCTCCTATGCAATGGATATCTGTTGGACCCCCCCCCCCACACACACACACACACGCGGTTCAAGCGTCCAGTATACGAAGTTAACCACGCACGTCCACCCAGTGCTGAGGTGGCAGTACACATCTACTCCCCCCATATGCCACTTTGCTACCGTTTGCGGCCATAACCTAAGGCTCCATTGAAAAAAAGACCCCCGAGCTACACAGATGACGGAGAGAGACTTCGATTTAACGATCTGAACTTGCCCTGCTCCTTAGCGAGCCTCTACACACGAAGTGATTTCCGTTTGTACTAAACTGTACGTTTGAAAGCCGTCGCGTGGCTTTGCAGCAGCGAGGCGACGGACCGCAGTACCGCGGTTCGCTTCTCGACATGGACAGGACAGCTGTTGCTTCTCTGACACATGGTGGATCCACGAAGCCTGGGGTTTTTCGTTGGGGATAAAACGGCCGGGCTGTTGTGGCTATCATTCAACTATTCATATCGCTGAGGTTAAGAAAGAGTGGCTCTATGCCTCCAATCCTCCACAGGCCTTCGTCTTGAAGTGGTTGATACAGAGACAACTTTAGTTGTGTTCTGCTCTAGCAGCACTACTGCGACTGTTAACAGCACGTCACTTACTGGGACAGCTCTAAATTTGTGAATCAGCATCTTTAAATGTATTACGAAATTAGTTGTTATTGGAAAACATAACAAACATTTCGATACATCTATGACACCTGAAGTAATTGCCGTGTTCTTACCAGGTTCGCACTAGCATGCTGCTTCCTTCTTCAGGTGAGAAGTGTAAATGGAGGAACAGGTTCCTCAGAACAGTCGGTACTGATCAACGACACCACAGAAGCCGCAGCACATCCTTCCGGCACCTTTCAGTTCACAACCCCAGGTTTAAAACTAAAAGCCCTACGCCTTTCTCGCTAAAGTCTGTACGATTTCCTCTGTTTCGAGTCCACAGAACGTAAGTCAAATTTGGCCGACAGAACCTTACGGCTTCTCAACGCTGTTATATTTGTTGCTTTTGACGTAACCAGCTGCGTCGTAGGGAATGTTTCATTTAGTGATACAGAGGGCCAGTTCACAGCAGGCACAACAAAACTCACATCAACATTATTTGTCTTCATGTTTCGGCTTTGGTGAAATGCCATCTTCAGGCAATCAAAAACACGTAAGTAAACATTTAATGTTCACATCCTTACCTGAAGTGGTTAATATTGCAGTTGGCTGTTCACTGACGCCAACAGTGCACCAACCGTCACTGCGTGGTGTGTGGCGTGCTGCAGGAATGAATGGTGAATTGGTAGAGATCTGGAAGGAAGAAGCCATTATCTAACAGATGTACTACACTTAGAGCGACTGAGAAAAACCACGGATTTCGTGTACCGGTCGAGATACAACACAAACATATAAGGCTACAGTAACCGACCGAGTGTGGCTAGTGTCAGCAAGGCTGCTATGTTGGTATCACTGCTGGTAAGATAAATACAGACATCGGGACCGCAACTGCAGATGCAGAATGGCCACCGCAGTGACTGGCTACTTCGTCCAGTTTCTTCTCTACACGTTCAATTATATAAAAAGCGGATGTGTTGAGAAGAAACTACAGGAAGACTGAACTCCCTGAAGATGGCATCAGTGAATGTCGAAACGCGTCGGAGTCACATTCAGTATATGATGTAATGTACACAATACAGTGCATAGAGCTGGTTGCAGTAAACAGAGATGCTTCGTATAGTACCAGGTTTCATTCAATTCCCAGCCAGGCTGTGCTGCATGCAGGAAGTCATGTCACAATGCAGGCAGGTAGCAAAGCCTTTGGAAAATGTAACTGGACAGGGGGGATCGCCCTGAAAGGGTTAGACCTGAACAAACATCCCTACAGCCTGCCGTAACGGTACCCACGTCACTGCAGACATGATGAATTGGCAGGCACAGGCACTTGATGGGACGTTCAAGGTTCGACTCTCGATTCCACAACTGTCAGCCTGACCGAGGCGCGTCTGCCAGTCCAGTGACCGTCTTGCTGCTTGGTACTTTCAGGAACAAATCTTAAAATATCACCCTAAGTAAGTAAGTAACTACTTTTATGTTCATACCGTGCGTATTGAATAATAAACGTTTAAGCAAATAACTAATTTAAATAGCTAATTAACTAACTAACTAACTAACCAACATCATGGGGCAGAGTCCTTATTAACAAGCTAATACTCCCCCAGCTAGCCTACAAATTCTCCGTATTATAAGGAACCCGGAGATTACTGCGTTCATAATGACTCGCCAATTATATCTATCCTTAGCCACATTAATCCGGTCTACGACCTGCAGCACAATTGGTTTACTGGGTTTTGCTTCCAGGTGTCCTTCAAAGCCATTCCGTGAATCGGCTCTGCTATGATATCCCTTTTAATATCATCTTTCCATCTGGTCTAAGTCGTCCGAATTGTTTCCTTCACGTTTCCCCTTCAGGTCTCAATGCATTTCTATTCTCTCCCACACGTGCCATAAGTCTTGCACAGTCCGTACCGCGCAGTAAAAACTCTCCGTCTCGGTTATACAAACCAGTCAGTCAATGCTGTATAGGGAAATATTCGCTGTTTGTTCTCAGATCCACGCAAAACACATACATACACTGTGTGGGCAAAACGTGGAATTGCTGAATGTTAAACTGGGGGTACATATAGTGACCATTGGGCTGTACAGGAGCAGTACAGTCGACAGACGGCGGTCTGCAGTGAACTGAGAGAGTTTCTTGACGTCAGAGTGTCAAGCACTCAGCGCCATGCAGTCTGCAGCTGATTGGTAGTTTGGAACTTCGGTTGCTCCCATAATTTTTCTCGCATTTCCTCAGTCCCTCTAAACAATAAGCAGAACAAAGTAGCCAGAACCACTACCACTTTCATTTGCCGTACCTCGAAATTCGCGGTAACAATTACTAATCATAAGGATCATGTGACCTGCAGCGGTGTCACTGTCATTGGGCTGACACAGACAGACAGTACCGGTAAGTGCGACCCAAGGCCACCTTCAGCCTATAACCGAATGGCGTGCATCAAGGCAATAAATAAAAGAAGATTAACAACAGGCAAAACACAACACAACAAGATTAATGTGATAGATGGAATGTGAATATAACACGCATGGGCACTGTTAATAAATATATACAATTTTGTTTGGAAAGCATGAAGGGAAAAGAGGTTAAAATTAATATACTCCATAAGATATAGAAAGTCTGAGAGTAGTATGGTTTCAGCTGGCTCATGATATGGTATTGCACCGGTCTTTCATAAAAAATAACAAGGAACTACTGTGTTTTACAAAGGGGGGATGGAGGGAGTTCCTACAGCACCTTCTGAAGAAACATTGCGGTGCATGCAGTTAGTTAGCTAGGGGCACATATCGGCTGTCGGCCGCACCAAATGGTGCAGAATATCCAGCAATTCCCACGATAACGCAGACACCCGTACTGACCGCTCCACAAAACCACCCCGCCCGTAACCATGGTCATCAAAGGGATATACCTGGCCATTAACCCTTCTAAAAGATTTTATACCTGCAAATTGGATCACCAAACAAAGTGCACTGCCTTTGGTCAGCATTACCATATAAAAACGCTCATGGCCTGTACCTGTGATGTGAAATGGACAGATTTTTGCACGGTAAATGTGGTCAGTGACCAGGTCACAGGACCCCTCCTAACTTTCTGCTCCACATACGTTACACGGCACACCGAATTAATATGCGCCCCTCCTCTCCCCGCGGTCATCTTGTATTTCCGTATTCATCAGTTCGCGCACAAAAGGCCAAGTCTTAAGATGACCATTACACCTTTTGTGAAGGGCGGAGGAATATTTTGTAGGGCCCAAAAACAGATACCTGACCGTCTTCCTGCTTCATCACATCATTGTTAATGTCGTGAGAAACACGGCGAACCCTTTAGTTAGCTGGACCGCGGATGACCGATGTCCTAACACACGTAAAAAATGATACACTTTTATTCTTGATATAAAGAAAGGACCCAATGTGGCAATGCAGTAAGAAAGTTGCGTTCAGCAGCAGAATTGCGTCACACAATGCTTTGGTGGCCATCTTGAGACAAAGTTGATCATGAGGGAGCGTCTGGCGGTCTTTTTTGGCTATTATTTGAGTGCACAGAGAATGTAGGTATGCCAACCGTTGTAAAACGTGTGAATAAATGTCCTAAAATCCCATGGGAAGCAGACGTCCAAGAATTTTCGAACTAAGTGCAAGAGTGGCCTAAGAAGTACCCCGAATTTTTGAATCTCTAAAGTACTTTCGCACTGCACAAAAATAAGGGAAACTAACTTCAATATTTATGTTTCTAAAATCTTAAGTAATCTGGAGAAACTGGCCGTTGCGAACTGTGACATTTCGGATATCAAATTATCCCGCGTGCTACTTTTCCCAACAGAATACATCCGAAACGAATTCACGGTTGCAGAGAAAGCACAATATAAACTATCCCGAACGGTTGAACACAAAAAGCCGAACGAGAAGCCTTGTAGAGCTGACTGCACACCCTTCGCCCTTAGCCCTGAGATTAACACGTTTCAGTCACTAATATCACCGAAAGGTAGCGGTACTCGCGACAAAATTATTGGCCTTCAGATTGACGCTTTTCTTGTGTTCACCCGTTACATCCGTACTTCAGGGTACGTGGTGTCAGGAGGGCCTCTACAAAACGGACAGCTGTCAAGACGCTCTCAGCGCGCCACAGACCGATATGCGGGCGGCTATACGCCATGTCCATCGGCGATCCAGGACAGCCGCACAGCGGTCGACAGTGTCGGTGGCATAACTGTATGTAATGAAGTGCTGGGTGAGGACAGAAGAGCGCAAAACATGAAAAAGGCGACAGAGAAGCAATTATAAAGTTGCCACGTACAATTGTAACACAACATCCAACTCTTCCTCAGCATAGCTTATTTCTTGCAGACGACTGCTTCGGAACTCAGAAGGAAAAACAAAACACCGTGGCTGACGTCTCCATTCCGATCAATCACTAAATCCTGCGCTATGATAGTTTCAGCCACTGTGCGTGCTGCTGGATTTTTGTTCTGACGCCTTTTGATTTCTCGCATTTCATCAGCCGTTTTGTGGTGAAG
>Ga0123357_10007448_pt1 | contig 13527 bp, 7 predicted proteins | sample TergutEmb28metaG_FD_89873 | JGI IMG/M metagenome (GOLD analysis project Ga0123357, IMG submission 89873) | Embiratermes neotenicus P4 segment gut microbial communities from Petit-Saut dam, French Guiana - Emb289 P4 | ecosystem: Host-associated > Arthropoda: Insects > Digestive system > Gut ...
CCACAGAAGCTAATCAGGCTTATAAGGATGACTATATGTCAAACCAAAGCAAGAGTGAAATTTGACAATCAAATAAGTGCTCCCTTCGAATTCAGTAAAGGAGTCAAACAAGGTGATGGTCTGTCAACAACTCTTTTTATACTAGCACTACACAATGCTGCACCGGAAACAGACCAGAGAGGCACAGTCTATACAAAATCAAGCCAGATCTGTGCATATGCTGATGATGTGGTGACAGTTACTAGATCAGAATCTAGGTTAAGACATGTAGAGAAATAGAGGAGAAAACCTAGCAAATGGGATAACAGTGAATGAGAAAAAGATTAAATATATGATTGCGCCTGCAACTCAGAAGGGACGACAAACTCAGAATTGGAAAGTAGGAGATAAAGTATTTGAAAGAGTGTCCAGCTTCAAATACCTTGGCAATGTAATACATAAAGAAGGAAGGATTAGTGAATGTGTAAAAGACAGAATACAAGAAGGGAATAGAGCATATGCTGCTAACCATCATATGCTAAAAAGCAAGATTATAAAGAGATCTGCCAAAATGCAAATATATAAAACGCTGATAAGACCAGTAGTAACATATGGATCAGAAACCTGGACCCTTACAAAATCCGATGAGAATTTGTTAAGAATTTTCGAAGGGAAAATATTGCGGAAGATCTATGGGCCGATCCAAGAGAATTAGAAATAATGAAGAACTGAACAGATCCATAAACGGGGAGGATATTGTGAAATTTATAAAAGCTTAAAGAATAAGATGGCTGGTACATTTAAAGAGAATGAGAGAGAGCGGTGCCAAGAAAGATGATGGATGTAGGAAGAAGAAAATGAAGACCTCGTTTGAGATGGATGGACGATGTGGTAGAAGACCTGAAGACAATGAGGATAAAGCAGTGGATGGAGACGATGCAAGATAGAGAGAAATGGAGGCGGATTGTTGAGGAGACCAAGGCTTACCCAAGGCTGTAGCGCCAAGAGTGATGTGATGTAGCCCCATTGTCCGGCGACCGTAAACCCACATTCGAAAATTCTAATTACCGTGAAGAATTAAAGTTTGCTTCTCGCGTATTGAGTAACTGATGAAGACAGATGTGTAGCGGGGGGGGGAGTGGTGGGTCAGCCCCGGGCGGCAAAGCCCAAAGGACAGCAAAGTGGGTAGCAAAATTAACATTTTAATTTTAAAAAATCTCCGCTCAGCAATTTTTAAATTATTGAGAAAAAATAATAGGAGATTGCGGCCCGGGTGTCAAGGAACCTCCCTACCCGACGGGACGGAGAGATGTGAGGCGACGCGATGCTTCGGGAACGCAAACAAATCCAAGTGAGTTCGAAAAGTAAGACCACGTCATTACGTATTCGGTAAAACTGTGTAAGGAGAGACTACTTCAGTGCCATCACTCCTTCCATTCTAAACATATCACTGATAAAAAGTCACTGTCAGTCAGAGACTGCTCTCTCATATAAGAGGGGAAGAGCAAATGCTTCATGCAAACAAGTTAAATTGGAGACTTCGAGAATAGGGTGCCGAGAAAGATAACCGTCCTACGAATGAAGTAACAGGAGACTGGGGAAACTATACAAGAAGCATCATGAGGTATTATTAGGACGATCTGGTGAAGGAAATCGAGACGATCAGGGTGTGTGGCACGCACGGGAGCGAAGAGATATGCACGTAGGCCTCTTGTGAGAAAAAAAAACAAAAAACAAAAAAAAAACAACACACTTGGAAGCTCTAGACGTAACCCATCGGAGGATATTCAGCTGTGTCTTAAAAGGACTATGATGGCCAGTCGTGGACAGGATTCTTCTGGTTTAGGATCGGAACATGTGGTGATCTCTTCTGAACATGGAAATGACGCTGGAGGCTTCAAAAAATGCGAGGAATTCGACTAGCCGAGGAACTGTTCGTTCTTCGAGGACAGTGCTTCACGAAACCACTTGATAAGTGAGACTCGGTTTTTACTTACTTTTTGGTAACAGATTACACTGAAAACTTACATCACCTGTATATGCTGTCTATTCAATTAATGACTATAACTTGCTTCGATTAATTAAATGAACGAAAAGGCTGTGAATACGATTCGTCTTGATATGACCTGTGTTAATACCAGCCATCTTTCTGACATATTCTGAGAAGCGTGTTATTCACACTCTGTACATACCCACCCATTCTTCAGTTTGTACAGAACACAGAATTTCGTTCGGTTGAAAAAACAACCCTAGACTTGAGGGTTTCAAGGCGTTAAAGAATTATATTGTGGTATACTAGATTATGACACCGCGTAATCTTGTAACTGGATGCCATCTTCGGTGTGTAGGACGGAGGCAATATCTTTCTCCACAGTGTTAGTAATCACCAACCAGACTACACGCCTCCGTGACCAACAGAAACACAACATGAACTTATCTAAACCGGACCTGAAACCTGACATGTTATCGATTTTGCACGTAAAGACAACAGGAAACGGATCCTCGTTAGAAAATCCCAGCCTGATTCCACTGCTTCAGCTGCGAATCGCATTAACGAAGAAGCCATACAATGGGAGGCTTATAGAGAAACGGACCCTCGGGCAAATGACAGCAGAACAAGCTTTAGTTGTCGTCTCAAACTCGTTACCACCGTCCTTCCGCTGGCACAATGGTAAGTATAAAGTCTGTCAAAACAATTGTTTTGTGCGCTTCATTAGGCTTGTATCCATTTGCGTATCCAGTTTCTTTTGTGTGAATTCTTTTCACATATCCGAACAAACTCGTATTTGCATAATTTGTACGCGTTCTAAATTTTACACGCTTAGTCACGGTGGTCCATTAGATATCACCGGCAAAGTTAAACAAAAAGTTTCCTTCGGCCGCACTTGATGCTTTACACTCTTAAAAACAAGCAAATGTTGCATATCTCTCGAAGGACTGCCCATTGTCATATAGCACTTCGGGCGGCGCTGTTGCTTCCACCTGGCGGATTCGTCGATAAATATTTTACTGATAATGAAATTATAATGCATGAAGTGGAAATGACCTATGGCATAAAAATCCATATGACATTGCGTGAAAATCGCCCATTGTCTGGACGTTAAGCAGAAGTAAGAGGGTGGAGAAAATTTCGTAATGAGGAGCTTTACAATCTGTACTCTTCAACAAACACTAACAGGGTGATCAAATGAGGAAGAAAGAGAATAGCGGGACAACTGGCAAGAACAGGGAAAACGAGAAATTCGTACCAAAACGTAGTCGAAATCCGAAGGTTTATTATCCTTTACATAACAGCCCGCCACTTCTCCCTATCCTGAGCCAGATAAATCCAGTTCACACCAAGTGATACTACTGCTTAAGATCCATTTTAATATTATAATCCATTTATACCTCGGTTTTCCAAGTTTACCCTTTCCTTTAGGCATTCCCACCAAACAGCTTGTGTGTACCTCTATTCTCTCCCATGCCTGACACGTGCACTGCCCATCTCATCATTCTTGATTTGATCATCCTTATGATAATGGTAAGGATTACATATCATGAAGCTCCCCAATATGAAATTTTCTCCTCACTCTACTAACTTCCTCCTTCTTAGGTCCACATTTTTTCAGCACCATGCTTTGAACACTCTCAATCTATGATCTTCCCTCTATGCAAGAGACCAAGTTTCACACCCATATATAACAACATGCAACATTAGACTTTTATATATTATATACTTTATGTTTGTTGATAGTAGACACAAAGACAAAAGGTTCAGAACTGAAGGGCAGCAAGCATTCACTGAATTTAAACTGTTCTTAATTTCTTCCTGAACAAAAATTTGACTTGTGTGTTCTCCTCATATTTAAACTTTGTCACATTTTCATCTTATTTGTCTACTGTAAATAATTTTTCATCTATCACTTGACGTTCTAGTTAAGTTGTAGTACAGTTCTAGTTAATACTAGTACTAGATAACCAGTCTGCCAAATTAATAAATGACTAATTCATGGTCCAGGTTTCAAGTCTTTTCATTGGACCACTAAAAGAACATGAATATTTTGAATCATAATAGCCATTGTAACAAGCATAAAAAGCAGCCCTTGGAATCCTTACAATTCCTCCTCTAGTGCATTGGTCATGCAAGTGACTTCTAACAACAATGCCTGACAATACTGTGTTCATGTTTCTTCAGCAGTGTCCAGTATATCACATGCCCCATGATTCAGTTTGCCTTCTTATGTACTACCCTCATAATGTATACATAATTTGCTTCATTCCATAATATTGCCAGTACTTAAAACAGCTTACTTCCAGAGGGTAAAAACAAACAAATAAACCAGTCAGCCAATCAAAGAACAAGTCACTTCACAGTGAATTCATTCCTCATGCAACTGATCAAATAATCATACAATTAACGCATCAATAACCAGTCCAGTTGACTTGACCAGTGGTTCCCAAAGTGTGACCAGTTTCCAGTGGATCTGTGGATAGCCTGTAATGACTGCTTTATTATTTTTTTATTAAAGGAGTGATGTTTTGTTCAAAATAATTGTGTAACTTCTTTAACTGGTGATGTGTTTATTTTGTACGATCATTCTTTTTTACCATGGCACAACAGCCCTAGCAGGCCAAGGCCTCATTATCAGGAATTCATGATCCGCTCAGACACATCACTCTCAGTAGGACTCCTCTGGATGGGTCATCAACCTGCACAGCTATTGCATGACCATTAGAATATCTAGTTAAGAAACTTCCTGTACCCACGAAGCAAGCAACAGTCATTTTAATGAAGGTCAAATCATGCAATGTTTTGTAATGTATGCTACTGGTATGTATTCACTGCTACCTAAAATCAGTTCTGGGGTATAAATTTTTAATTTTGAATACCTATTATGTGAACATTCTATTTATGTAAGCAAGGATATGAGGATCCATGGTTATTGTTTGAAGCCAAAAGGGGTCTGCCAGGAAAAACATTTGGGAAACACTGAACTACAAAATGACAAATATTAAGATTATGAGCTCCTGAACCATAGTATTATCTGCATTCTGTTGTATACATTAAAAAATATTGATTTTGGACAGAGTGTGTTGGTGTTGGTGAAGTATGGTCACTGTCTGGTGTCAGTGTTGAAGCTGCTAATGTGGTTGTCACTGGTTGGTGCTGTCACTGACATGCTGCAATACCCACCCTGTGTGTTCAACCCATTGTGCACTTGTTCCAAATCTGTGCCTGACATGGGGATTGTGCTCTGCCTCAATGTGCCTCTGCTCTGCCTTCCACCCCTAATGAATGGCTCCAAGGCTTTTATGCTGCACCTCGAGAGTAATGGTTTGCGCTACATTGAGCCGTGCACTTTGCTGGGAACTGGTAAGTAAGCCTAGTACAGTAGCACTTGAAGAATGACTGAAGTTAATGCTGACTCAATGATATGAGAGATTGTTATAATACAGCAGGTATTGATACTGGGGCTGGTACACTGCTGAGTGGGCTGGGAATAATTCAGCAAGTATATCTACTGAAGTTCATGCTAACTCATCAGTGAGTGGGGTTCACAAAATTTCACCATGTAAGTGATCCTAATTCATCAATGAGTGGTACTGGCTGGCTAATATTTCAGCAAAGGCTTAAGTAAATGCTCATTTACCCATATATGGAACTGATAATATTCCAGCAAACACCAAAGTTGATGCTGGGACAGTGAAGAATGATTGGCAGTACTTACTCAACAATGAAGTTGATACTAATTCTCCATTAAATGAAACTGGATATATTTAAGTGCAAAATTGCTTCTGTAACTAAAATAAACTTAGATAAACCTGTGTCACTGCACCACAATTATTCTGAGGACTGCTAATTACATGAGGGGATTTAACACAGAACATTTTGGAAGTTTCATTTGTTCTTGAAACATCATGCATATCAGAACTGCTTCATATAATAGACCATTTCCAATTACAGTGAATCAAAAGTTACCAAAAATCTACAGAAAATATTCTATGTTAAAACATGATTAACAGTATATTATAAAAAATGAGATCTGACAGCAGTGATGCTGAAGATTCAAGTCTGCTTGAATGTCACACCTCTCAGCCCACTGGTAAAAGAGTTATCAGCATTCTGAAAGAATGTAATGCTTTCATCTTCAGCATCAAGTAGACCAAGGTCATTTACTTCTTCCTTCAAGATGGAGGCAGTAGGTTCCTCATGAAGTCAGTAAAGAGCAAAATACATAGTATCATGTCTCACAAGACATACTTCATACTCACTTCCAAGACAATCTCAAATCTTAAATGGTAGGGTAGCAACTAAAATAAGCAGTCAGCATGAAGTTTTTCAGCAAGAACTGTGACTACTAAACACTTGTAACTTGAGTGACTTATGTTTTTGAAGTTGCATAATTATATTCAGAGTTTAACTGTCGGCAGGATTAAACAGACTGGAGATCAGTCACAATCCACTGTCCAGAGTACCGGACGAGGCATTCTTGGGACTGGAGCGCTCATTAAGGGAGCTTAAACTTCAGTATAATGAACTGACTGACATTCCCAGCAAAGCTGTGAGGCATCTCCAGAAACTGAGGCTCCTTGACCTCACAGGTTAGTGCTTCTGCTCAAAAATTACAACTCTCCCCCACCCCCCTTCAGATGCACACACTCTTAGCCACACAACACACAGATTGCAGGAATTATTGTGTTTAATAAGACTAAATAACAAAACAAACTGTCAATTACAAACAGCAACACATTTTTATCTGTTATTTTGATATTAACTCTAACTGTAAGTTGGCATATATCCCCCCTATAGTACAGCTCTTTCCATGTGTGCTCTAGCACATCTTTGGTTAACTACAGTTGTAATGATTGATAATCTTTCTTTATTGTCACTTTTAAGGACTATGTTTTATTCCTTGCATACCCCAAAAGAAATGTAATGGAATAGAATATGATCAAGGAATAGTATTGCTAATGAATCAGTCCTCCTCTGCCCATCCATCTATTCAGCCATTCAGCTTTTAATAAATGCCATGTAACACTACAAAATCCTAGGGTGAAAAACTTTGCTAGAAGCTTGTTAGTACACTCCTCATGGTGTGAAAGAGCGATTTTCCATCAACCTCATGTCATGTTACTTGTCATGTTCTTTCTAGCTCTCATTTCCATGCATGCCATACAGTCAGCTGTAGTGTACCTTTTTCATGGTCAGATTTTAGTTTGTTAACTGAAACCAAAATGTTAAAAATGTTAGCTGTTTATAATAAGCCTTAGTTCTGTCTTCAACTTCTAAGTTCTAAACGGAGCTCATATTGAAGCAATACACTCAAAATAATAAACATCCTCTGTCATTTTTATGACATGATTTGTTTTGTATGCTTTCTTCTGGGTAATTCCCTGGCATCTGAATTTTTTATGCCAACATTTTGGAACACTGTTTGTTCTATCTTCCTAGGTGGGTAGGTATGAAGAATTTCTTCATACCTACCCACCTATGAAGATGGAACAGACAGTGTGTTCCAAAACGTTGGCATATAAAATTCAGACACAGGGGAATTACCCAGAAGAAAGTATACAACATTCAAAATCAAAAATGATTTGTTTTGTTTTACCTATTTACATGTCACAAATATTTAAATTTTAATGCTGTAATTCTTTTATAAAACCCTGTACAATTTTGTAATCAGTCAATTTCCAGCAGTTCTAGGAAGTGATGGGTGTTAGATACACATAAGCATGTATGCCTGTTTGTACCTACAACCTCACTGTTACTCTGATGGCAAGGCACACGTGCTTCTCCCCTATGGTTAAGAGTGTTTCAACAAGAAAACTATACAGACTGAAGTGATGACAAATTGGGAACATAAGTCAGTATGAAAGGGAAAACAGCACACGATACCAAATGACAAATATTAAACGGTTAGGTTTCTTCGTGAGGTTGTTAGGTACACTTAGATAACATATAACATTCCAGTGTCTGGAAAGTTACAATATACAGCAAAGTCTGCTTGGAAGTGCTGGAAATTGCAACTTTTACTGTAGCAGAAATTTCCCACAATTTATTTATCCATGAGAGCTTGTTTGTATACTGTAAAATAAATTGTACAGCTTCCCAAAATTTTGATCTGAATGTACTACTCTGAATGTCCATAAATTTTTAACTGATTATCCCATCTGCCAGTTCACACCAAGAGAAGAAGTTGCTAAGGATGAACCACTTTGCTTACCAGGATCTAAAACATACTACACTGACACAGATTAGTTAAGTAGAAGTTTATTAAATAGTTGAATACAAGACACAGAAAATACCTGAAAATAAGAAGTATTACAAAACAATATTGAAGTCTGAATTTGTTTGCTACTTTATAAATTATATAAAAAAGCAAAGGAGCATCTGTTTGAGGAAATTTCTCTGCCCTGTGAAACACTAGTACCAACTAAAATCATGACTAGCCTGTTCTAGTGCTGTGCTAGTATGCAGTGACACTTTGAATGCCAACTGCATCATTTTCCCAGAAAATTCACGGTATTAACTCAGATATTGTTGAAATTTATACAGAAAAATGCATTTGGATAACAGTTTACTACATAAATTCCTTCCAATACGGAAACTAGGTAACAAGATAGGGGAAGTGTCAGTGGAGAACTGGCGTGGGCTTACGAACTCTCTACAGACACTGATACTAGCAGATAATGCACTATCCACACTACCCACCAACTCATTCAGCTCACTTGCGCTCCTCGAGACATTGGATCTTCGTGGAAACCACTTGGAACAGCTGGATGTAGATGTGTTTCATGATGGGCCACCCCGCCTATCACACCTCCTCCTAACAGACAACCAACTCAGCAACATTCCATACCAGCAGCTCTCTTCACTGCATATGCTCAGGACTCTGGATCTTACCAGCAACAACATCATTAACCTCGACAAACCCAAGCATCAGGTTCTGGGCACACTCATGTCTTTGGACACACTACGCCTGGACCACAATCAGATCAGACACCTACCTTCTAGATCCTTCCAGCACTTCCATATCATCAACCGAACAAATCTGAATGGCAACCCACTCGTCACAATTGAGGTAACTATGCCATATAATTTCCAGCTACAGTAGAAATAGAACTGCTAACTCACACTGCTACAAGCTGAACAAGCATCATGGTTGTAATGAGCTGAAACATTGCCATGGTTTTCCTTCAAGAGATGCCTGACAGTACTTCAGCCTTAAGCTTAACTGCAACTTCTTCTTCTTTAGCACTAAAGAACTTTAAGTTTAGCCTCAGCTTCCCTCATAATGGACGCCCATTCTGTTCAGTCCAAAGCTCTTGTTCTCCATCTTTTTACACCCATGTTCCTCAAGTCTCATTCAACATCCTCCATTCACCTTAATCTAGATATTCCCTTTTCTCTCCTAGCTTGCCTTCCAGTAACTTCTTGACCGTGCTTGTAGCAACCATTCTGGCACATACCCCAGCAATTCCAATCTACACACTTTAATTACAGTTAAATACCTTATGGTACTAGTGCTTGTCGTACATAAAGCATGAGAAAAGGCACTTGCTCCATCTGCTGACTGACATGCTCTCTGACTTATCCAAGCTGGCAATTTAATTAGTCCTACAAATCCTGTAAAAATACAGCCACAGATGTGATCACAAATATTTTGCACAAAGTGTCTTGCATGTGGTAGATGATTTCAGGAAAAGTATCTTACATTACATGGCTTTCTACATTTGCTGCTGGGAGCACTGACGGAGGATCATAATGACCTATAGGTTGACGACCACTTGTACATACAGCTTCATGATGGAATAGAGTGCTATGGGAGACAATTCTTTGACAGGCAAAAATGTTTTAAAAATTCTGCAAGAATATTTGCTGTTGTGTTCTAAAAGGACAGCAACACTTCATGTACATTAAAATGTGCAAAGGCCACATCATGAAGATCTGCAAAACTGCATGTTTGACAGCCCTGAGACAGATGCAGCAATGGTAGTGTTCATAAATGAACTGTAAAATGGTTTGGAAAAATACACAGCTTCAAGATAATTTCTGAGGTAAGAAATATGCAGTCCAGTTTTGTAAGAGGCAAAACTATAGTTGATTACCAGATACCATTCATCCAATTTAATATTAAGATGAATGACATCTTTTATGTGAGTGTAAGCAAGCTTAATACAGCCATCAATATTCTGCAACAGTTCATGAAATAGTTCAGGTCCATTCTCATAGGACTTTGAGATTAATTCTCATCTCCACTACACAGTTCCTTCATCAGCAAGTATGAAGCTCCCAAAGCATTGTTTGGTAATTCTGTTCAAGCATTCCATCATTGTCACACAGGCTTCCAGATGGTAAGACACCAATGAACCTTAGATTACCACCACTTTTAGTCAGCTAGATAAACCTATGGCTTTGGGACCATCACATGAAGGGGAACTGGGTAACACGTTCCCAAAAAAGGAGACTTAGTGTAAGGATCATGTGTCAGAAAGTGAACCTTGAGGCACAGATCATACAAAGGACATAGTGTGGAACTTGGCACAGTAATGCATTGGACTGAAAATTTGTCTTGATAGGATCATACAAGAAGCAGAATGTTTAGCCTGAGGCAGGGATCACTTTAGGGAAGTTGATCATTCATATGACAAAACACAGAACTTGAAACATTTTTTACTCTTAGAGCCAGCTGCACGTTGTGGAACAGGGACCTAGAAACTGGGAAGTAACGTTAAAGTCTCTATACCCGGTAATGAAGAAATGCCAATGTTAACATTAAATTCAGGTCATTTTAGTACTAATGTTTAATTTATATTCTGATGTGCTGCAAGTCACAACCACTGCACCAGAGTCAAATTTAAAACAACATAAATTAAACAGTTCCCCAGTGTTGCTGAGTATGGCTCATCCTATTTGACTGCAGAATGACCAGAAATGACAGTGTCAAGTAAAAATTAAAATTTTCACCTAAAAGCCAGTATTTGAACCATCTATATTCAAAAGTGTATTTTCAACCAAGGTATATAAACAACCAAAATGATCATTCAGTCAAAACACAACAAATATATTCCATAATATGAAGTTTGCTACATGTTTTGAATACAAGTGACCATCATCAGGCAGACATTTCAGTACATGGACATGACATGTTATGTCCATGTACTGAAATATCTGCCTGACAATGGTCACTTGTATTCGAAAAATGTAGCAAACTTCATATTATGGAATATATTTGTTGTGTTTTGACTGAACGATCACTTTGGTTATACAACAACACAATGGAAGGCTCCTATCAAGATATGTATACATTAAAATACATCCATCATCATTGTGGATTTAAAATACTGGCTCAATTTTAGGCTGATGCATTCTCTAACACGGGTATCCAGGAGCTATCAATTCAGGGCTGCGGCCTTACCAATCTATCTCAAGGAGCTTTCGCAGGCCTGGAGAAGAGTCTACAACTGCTAGATTTGGGGGCAAACAACCTCACTGACTTTCCACATCACTTATTTCATGCGTTCAACTTTCTGCATATACTCACACTGCGGGGGAACAAGTTGTCACCCTTCAGTCCAGAATACAGCCTCCAAGACTTCCAGGCCTCACTTAACTTCCTGGACATAAGTGGATCAGATATGGGAATCACTTCACTGCAAGGTCTCTACAGGTAAAAATCCAATTGCTCTCTGCAGTATTCAGGTAGCACACTATGTCCATCAGTCTTCCTGACAGTCTCAATAACTTATAATACTCTCTGCAACACCTGTTCTCTTAACACATAAGTAAAAGAAGTCACCTCAGTACATAAACACACCCCCGACCTGGTAGAAATTAACCGACACTTAAATATGTTCAGGAAAATACTTTGTCTCAGTTCTGGAGACATCTTTTCATAGCCACACATTGCTGTCAGCACCATCTAGCTTTAAACATCTCTGGCAGTGGAAATAATGATGCTACAGGACTTTCAAAGGTAATATTTTGCACACAATACAAACTGTTCAGGAAACACATTTCTCCTATCTATCTTACTACATCCACATTGCTCTGAGTCCCAGCCATACCATCTATGGGAATAACACTGTCAAAGGAATTGTGCAATAACCATTATAAAGTTCATGCCACAAACTCTTCCCAAGCATTATAGGTAAATTTCTAAAACTGCTGAGTGTTTCTCCACAGGGCTACCATCAAAAATTGATTCACTTTGTTAAGCAGTCTTCTTAATTCTCAAGAGCTTCTACAATTCCTTGTGCTTCCTGAAACATGTCTTGCCAACAATCATATACCTATGCTTCAGAATCAGGGGAATTAAAAAGCAAATGAAACAATGTCCAGGCAACAGATTTTACCCACCACCCTGCTGACTGGCTAAATGATGTACTACCTTCACCTTGAGGGGACCAAACTGAGTCATCCAGCTACAAGTTATTTACAAATAAAAACAGTAGAGCTCTGGGAGAGGAAGAGAAAACAAGAAACTCATACACATCAGTGTGGCTAATATGGACAACAGCTCTTACTAAGTCTGGTAGGTCCTGGGTCTAATATACCATTTCTATGGATGTTCAACAATTTCAAGTTGCAAATATTTAACTGTAGTCAAATGACTTAGAAAACCTATGAAACCTCAGGAAATCCTGTATACAGATATGTATTTCTCAAACAAAGCAGGTGCTTCAGCACTACCCTATGTGTGTTGGGTAGGGATAACATTAAGACAGATATTATAAAAATATGTAACATGTAGTTAGTTGCTCAAAATATATTATGAGGGCAGAAATGTGTGAACCTTTGAATTTTATTACCAGACTGTTACATGACAAGTCGGTGACATTCTAGGATACGCAAGCTGCGGGTGCTGTCAGTGAGCCACTTGCCGCAGTCACAACTGACACCTGAAGATTTTACAGACTTCAGCATGGAGCTGGAAGAACTGTACATGAAACACAGTGATCTGGCAGTCATCAGGAACCATGCATTCCGTCATGTGCGGGGCATCAAAACTCTTGATCTCTCTGAGAACAAGATCACACATATTGAGAATGAGGCATTCACAGAGGTGAGTTTCTGCTGTAAGCCTTATACAGATGATGGCAGAATGAACACTTACTATGTGCTAAAACCCAGCCACTGATTTACTTAAATATAGAGCCTATGCATTTATTAGGATGAAGGAGGGTATTTAAGAGAGCACAATAAAATAAAATAAATCTAACCCATCTAATCATGAGCACCTAGTACAAGTTCCTTTTTTGGTGGCAAATGCAAGAAATTGTTTTAATCAAAAAAGTGCTCCTATAATGAGAGTCATGCAATAGATCACTTAGCTTTTTCCCAGCAGAAACCCAGATTTGATCCCATAATCAACTCCTATCAATTTCACATGACTTTTTTGGTGGGTAAAGTGGCACTAAACCAGGTTTTCCTTCAGGCATTTTTGGTTTTCTACTTTCAAATATTATCACCACACTTGTGTTCTGTTAGAGTCTGTGTGTGTGTGTGTGTGTGTGTGTGTGTGTGTGAGAGAGAGAGAGAGAGAGAGAGAGAGAGAGAGGGGG
>Ga0123357_10007449_pt1 | contig 13527 bp, 7 predicted proteins | sample TergutEmb28metaG_FD_89873 | JGI IMG/M metagenome (GOLD analysis project Ga0123357, IMG submission 89873) | Embiratermes neotenicus P4 segment gut microbial communities from Petit-Saut dam, French Guiana - Emb289 P4 | ecosystem: Host-associated > Arthropoda: Insects > Digestive system > Gut ...
TGTGGGGGGGGGGGGGGGGCTGCAACTTCTACACGCATAACCAGCCTCAGAAACTGCGTCATAGGGATATGTTATGTTGTGGGGCTCCTGTTAATAAAACACCGGAGACATACCTGTTGGTGTCTCGAAGTGATGACAGAAAACTGACAGCCGGCGCCATTGGTGCTTGCTGTGCCTGTGGCCTATTATTGCTTAACTTTACACCTCGTTGAGGTTCACAAGTCGAAATCGCAATGCCACTAAGGCATAGAATTATCTTGCAACCATCATACCCTCTCCTCTTACCCCTCGACAAACTGTTGCACCATGGCGACCAACTGAACTTGGCGCTTTGCCAGGAACCAACAGACCTATGGCTTAGAAATCCACCAACCAGAAACCACGTTATGTAATGCGGAATGAAAGTGGGGGCGGAATTTTCAGGGCGGTGGAGGGCGAAAGGGAGAGAGAAACGCGGCATTTTGTGCAGCGACCTTCGGCGCGGACGATGACAGTGGGGCAGGACCAAGATATGACAAAATGGAGTAGGATTTTTGGTGAGAGGAGGCGATGTGGGAGGGGCTAGAGACACGGAGAGAGGGGCTCCTGCAGGGGTTCTGTTGCATCGCGGCATTAACACCAATGACGAAACAGCTTTGCTGCAGCAGCAATAGTGGCACCACTAGATGAAAACGAAATACGACACCGTCCTTTGTATTTATTTATTTTAGCGGCAAAAGACTAGGTGGAAACGCGTTCCGTAGCATTGTAACACCAAAATTAAGTTGTCAGCTTCTTTCAACACAACACGAAACCTTAACTAGTGTCGATCTGTTCAAACTACATGCGCCGTAACTTAAAAGCAGAAACAGATCCCTACTGAAAATCGACTTGTTGAAAAAGATCGAAATGAAAATGATGTTCTGGTGTCAAAGGGACACAGAAACCTCAGACGTACCGGCAGACTTGTTCACTTCATCGGTTTGCTGGTGTAATGTGGTTGCCGAAAATCCGACGGAAGCAGACCGTTTGGAAGACCTAGGCATAGATGGGATCTTAAAGAAACAGGATACCAGGGCGCGGACTAAATTCGCCTGGCCCAAGAGATGGCCAAGTAGTGTATTTTGTGAACACAGCAATGAACTTTCTGCTTCCGTAGAATGCGGGAGGTTTTACTAGTTGATGAACTATTAGCTTCTCAGGAAGGAATGTGCTCCATGGAGTCAGCGGCGTGGACTATTAAATACGATACGTAACCTACAGCTATAAAGGAAGGGCAAACTTGCGTCGATTTTGTGGTGTGAAGTAGGCTGTTCAATACGATACAGAGACTAGTCATAAGGTCGGGCCTAACTTAAATCCAAATGGTGGGGTAATGAGCACTGTAAAATAAAACTGAGAAAGCACAATAGTAACCTAACTGAAGTCGACATGCAGATGTCCAGTGAACTGCTCAAATCGAAACAAATGGGGGAAAAGTCTCAATTCTAAGCTAAGAAACGAAGACCTCTAATACAGCTTTGCATTTCAAAGCGAACTGCGACAGCATACACCGACCTTGACCTAGAACTGGATCGATTTTATTGACTTTGACTGCTGTAGTTGTTCCATCGTACACCGGTAGCGCTTCGAATGTATGTGGCTACAAACAGGCACATTCCTTACGAAAGGTAGCTTATACTACCACATTACATTCTACGGCCTACGCAAGGCTTTCGCGTCTTAAAATGACAAGCACCCCTCACGGGCAAAATTGGTGACAACTAAAATGCTTCATTTACGAAGAACAGAACGAACGCATTTACAGGTGTTAATAATCTCGACAGCACGGCCTACATGGTCGATGAAGTAAAAATACGCCCACATCAACGTATCAACCAATATGGAACTTTTATCATTGCTAATTTGCTTTGGGCAGCCCCGTATGGAAAGCCATGGTAAAGCTACACGTAACCTAAACCTCAGTATCATATGAAGGTAGGTAGGTAGCTTCCAATTCATACCAACCCTGGAAATATTCCCCAAAATCACGTAAACAGGGTGCTCGGATGGACCCAGTCATGCCGGGTATGGTAACGAAAATCAAAATGCCTAACCCTGGCGAGAACTGAACCAAGGGGGCCTAGCCAGTAGCAAGTCAGTTCGCTAAACTATATCGGATAATACCAATGAGTATTATTTTAATGAACCTGTAGACCTTAACTGACAAATACTTTGTTCTTGTTCACCGATCAATCAAATCTCTCTTTGTTTGATAAGAATATGTGGTAAAATAATTAAAAGGTCGAAATAAAACCGCCCTTAAAAAGCACGGCCTTAAAATCTGCCCGTTTCGTCCGTCGTGCACTATAATTCCATTCATTTAAGCGAAACCAAATTCCTTCTACAGAGCCAAATGCCGAAACAAGAAACTAATTCATCCGTACCCGGTCAAGCCAGATTGTGGTCACTCGAAAGAATGTCGGAGAACTAGCACATTCTCAAGTAAAATGCATCTTCATGTTGAAGCTGACAGTCGCTCAGCTGTTACAAAAATTCTTCGCCCCGTACGGAACCCAAGGGCTCACTACCGTCTTCACTAGATATCGCAATGGGTCCCTAAATTCAGGCCGTTCAGTCGCAGTGGCAGTTTATTTCTCCGAGACCTTCCACGACTAGAACGCATGTATTTCTCATGTCTCCCATGCATGCTACATACCCCAGGTCTATCATCCTTGTTTTGATCGATTTAATATTTGGCGATGGCCTGAATACATCGCTCATGAAACGGCAATTTGTCGTAACCCATACAATTCCTCGAACTGAAATTCCCGCAATGCTAGACAGTTGGGCTACAAAAACACCTTCTGTCAACATTTTTTGTCCAAAAAAAAAAAAGTTGCTTCTTATATTTTCGTAAAACCTAATATGCGTAAGTGTCGGTATATTAATGATTTGTGAAGGTTTTTTTTTTTTCTGTCTCGTGTAAAATGGTGTATTCATGGGTAACGACAAGTTGCGGTTTCGTTAGCGACACGAAGCTCCTGAGAGATACGGGGCTTCACAGCTGTGTAGTTAAACATTCCAGTCTTACATGATATCACGCGGGGTGGACTGAGGTATAGATTCCAACGCTCAGGAGATGCTTGCTGTTTCCCTTCTCTGGGCAGTCCAACAAGAGCGGGCTACCCTGCAGACTGCAACGCTGGGACCTGTCTGCACGGCATTATATCCTACCTTCCTGTCAATGTCTCATTCTCAGCTTCAAATAATACTTTTCAGAAACTTGTCCTTAAACGCTCTAAAATCTAAATTACTCTCTTAATTTAAGATAAACACCCAAGATTCACACCCACATAAAACAAACAGTGTAGATTTTGAAAAATAAAATCCAACTAGATGTCACTTATCACTTTATTACGCTTATGTTAGGCTCAACATGTTTCGGGCACGATTATGCCCATCATCAGGAGCTCACGACGATAGCGTTGGTTACCACATAGGCCGTCTGGTTCTCAAGTTGCTGCTGGTTGGAAGTTAAATGCAGGCAAGAACCCGCGACTTTCTGGATTGTAGCGCGGTGCTTCAACCAACTGCGCCACCGCGTGACCGGAGAAAATTATGACCCGAAGTATTATTCGCAATGACGTAAAAAACCAAAAACCTAGGTGGGAGTCGAACCAGTGACAGGACATAAGACCGCAAGAATACTGCCTTTGTTGTGACTTCTATTTCCGTCTCCATTACTGTGGTAGCTACCACTGGAAATTACATTTTAATAATGATTAATATTTCTACAATATTTAGTACTATCCTCACAAGATCCCAAGCGATCTCTTCCCTTCAGACTCTCCGACTAAATTTACTGCATTACGAGCACAGCAGAACTTCGAACATCCCGTTTAACGTATTGCATATGGCCTTGTACTTGACCTCGATGGTATAGGCAGAAGATGCTGCAGACTCATAGCCTTATCTATCACCGTACCGTTTTCGCGAGATATGCAGCTCTACCTTGTGTTGAGACGTACCAGAGTTTGTACCTGATCCATTTCTGTCAGGTATGACTTAAGAAGCGACAAAATGCCGATTCAGACAGAGGTCTATCTATTACAGGGTAAGCGAATATATTCCATAATAGCTATCGTATGCCAGTAATTAGCAGAATAGTAAGTAGTAGTTGTCTCTTCAAAATACTGTTACCAACTTGCGGTTCGTAAAATTTTCAGCGAGTTCTTAGTTTAATGTAAACACACTCCACTGTGAGATGGGTGGGTGATCACTGCGCCTTCTTTTCGATAGGACTCAGAATAGCCATCATAAACCCCCAGGCTTCCGGTCAAAAATCGAATCTCGATTTCTGTAGGAAGAATTAAGAGTTCTGAATTTTGTTTACACGAAAAGAAATTCTTATATACTAGATATTGGGCAGCAGGTATTAGGAACGCCAATTTACTTTCTACGTGAAAACGAAGACTGTTTGGTGCGGCTAATGTTCTTGTGAATGCAAATGCGGGAAATACCCAGAAACAAGAATTCCAAATGAAATTTAGATTAAAATTTCTCGAATCCTGAATTCATGGTTTTGTAATAACGGCGTAGTAACGGACGATTTTAAAGCACAGAATCGAGCCCCGATACCTAGGCGGCGACATTCGCTTACATGGACTTACCATACTGAGAAGCACAAACCAGAAGAGCGCCATCTCATGCTACGGGCCTGTTACGTCATACAACGTGATTCACGGTATAGTAAACCTTTTAAGCTGTTTAAACTGAAGCTGTAAATCTGACACAGGCGTTAGCAAATAAACACAAGGAAACCCGCCTCTCTGGGCACAGTCGATAGTGTATTTCCCGTGACAATATTCTCCTGGGCCTCTTATAATTCAGCTGTAGTTCGTCCGTTCCAGACGTGCGTTCATGCCACACAAACTGTGTGGCACAGTTCGGTATCGTTATGTCAAACCACTCGGTACTGAAATATCAACCATTCCTTCGACAACAGAAAACGGGAAGTCAGTCGGCCCGTATTCAAATACCACGTATGTACAGTCAATTTCACGATTCAATTTCTGAACTGTTGTGCTTAAACTGAAATAACGAAATCTCAATAGGCCTACGTGCTCCAAGCGTCTGTCATTTCACTTACAAAAGCATGATTTCAGCACTCTTTATAATTACGATTATAAACAATATGGACAATGACTATTATTCAAAATGATAACGGAACAAGAACCCGTCTGTGTTAATTTTCTCATTTCCAAATAATCCTTCGGTTATGAAATCCAGCAGCACTTGCCACGAGCCAGTTACGTGAATCCTAAGACACTGAACACTCCCCTCGCAGCACTGCATATATTCTTAACCAAAGCTGTACTGTGTGACGAAGATGTGAAAAAGAACTGTCCACACAATTTGCGTGACGCTTATCAGAAATTGGTGGATTCTAGCACGCAACACACGGATTAAGCACCTTATCTACAGCTTTCAAACACGAGATGTGACTGAGCAGTGTGGCACAAAAAAAATTCTACCGTAATTTATGCATTGAGATTAGAGCAGACAAAGGTTTAGACAAAGATTCATCAGCAGACAGCGGTCACCAGTACGTAATTCTGTGCTCCTCAACCAGCTACACGTGGCAGCACAGAATAACATTTAGTATCTCACGTCATACACAGTAATGACAAGTGCCTCCCGGCCACGTGTACGTATGCATAAGTTAAGTTCACAGGCCTATTATTCTCCAAACCTCGTTACGTTTTACATGACATGCGATTATATTTCAGGCACGAGTAGTACGGGTAAATGACTAGTGACAAACAAAACAACACCTAACTTACGCCTACCTATTCCGAAAGACAGCATATGTACAAGAAGGTCCTTAAATATGAAAAATATTCAGACAGCAATATCAAACAACGAGAGCAGGCCGATAACATCGTTAATATTAAGGGGCCCGTGCTGGTTCTGTTTCATAATACAGGGCAGAATCAGATTCGACTAACAAGCTCACATTTGTAAACTACTGACGAGACGAATCTGAACTCTAAACGTCACGCCCCGCCGGCTGAAGAACACTGTCATAACGTACTCCAGCAGGACCTAATTCTTCTTTGTTTCTGACGTATGTTTTCGTCTTCTGATGATACTCGCTGGTAGTCTCGTCAAATATCATATCATCAAATCTTTTTACTCCTTGTGGAGCATAGGGCATCCATGAAGAGCTTCCAGGCATTGCGGTCTCCAGCTATCCCCTTGCCCTCGTTCCATGATCTTCTTGTGCTTATCTCATATTCTATTGTCCTTCGCCACGTTCTCTTCGGCCTACCTCTCCTTCTATATCCCTGAGGATTCCAATCTAATGCAGTTTTCTCTATTTCTCCTGTTTCTTTACGTAATGTGTGTCCACTCGTCAAATATGTGTTACGCAAACTGACATGTTTCATCCGCTTTTTCGATCAGACGTCACAACTCGCTACTGGCTTATCCTCAGAAGTAACAGCCAATGAACCAATGGAATAAACTTGTTTCAAAAAGGTAGTTTTAGCAAAGAGCAACAGACGTGGTTTTTCAAGCAGAGAAGAACCGGTCCATCAAACAGGACATTACATTACTTAAATAAATATGCACATTTTAGTCAGCAATAAAAATAGCCCACTAGTTTCGCAGGTTTTATAAGCGGCATAGCATTTTACGGCAAATTGAGACTAAAACATAAAAAAATAAAACAATAAACAGGCCTCTAAAATAAGTATGTAGACATACAAGAGAAACAGTTGTCACAGTTTAACAAACCCTGTGCGATCTCACCGAAACGCCACGACCACAAGGGCGCCAACTGTTACCAGTGCTACGGAACATATGAGAGAGATCTCTCTTTTTTGACGTTCAGGTAACCGTGCGTCGTGATAAATTCTTATAATAAAACCAACTAAATGCACTAATTTCTCAAATTTATTTTTAGAATAAAACTCTACATGTTTAGGACAGTTCCTCTGTCCATCTTCAGGAGTTTTTCACTGAACACACAGCAATGGTATATGTCATAGAGGTTTGCTGACAGCTTGCTCGCAATCTGTCAGCAAACCTGTATGACATATACCATTGCTCTGCGTACAGTGAAAAATTCCTGATGATGGACAGAGGAACTGTCCGAAACATGTAGTTTTATTCCAAAAATAAATTTGAGAAACCAGTGCATCTAGTTGGTTTTATAATAAAAAGATTTCTATTTTTTCGGTCACTTGCTAATATGGTGTCGCACTGCTTGGTCATTTTGCTTCATTTCCGGTATTGTTTACTCCCTCATAACGGTTATGCGGAATCGGATATGAGAAAATCGTACACTCCACATGTTAGTATATTTAAAGACACTGTTTCAACAGCGTAGGTTATATGCCTTGAAGGTTTTTTGTTGTAAATGACATTAATTTGGAAGGGAATATCCGACAACTATTTAAAGAAACTGTCCAAGCCATTTGCTTGGACGGAATGGACGAAACCAGAAAAAGAACCCCACGGCAAGAATCAATCGGTACCTCCCGACTTGGAGCCAGAAGTGGTTAACACTGTGGGCGTACCGTGGCGTCGGATGACACACGTATCGCATTATGCAGCAATCTCCAACATATAACAACAATCCTGCCGAATTTATTCACAGCCCTATACAAAATTCACACTGTTGTATGTGTGTTTCATGGGTCAGTGGGTACCCTGATGACCATGCAACGAAGTTACGCTGCTCTTCATTAATTTATACACAACCAGTGGCGTAGATAAGGCCGCCAAACGTACAGAGAACTAGAATGTGTTGTCATGTTGCGGGTTCTTTTGGACTGGATTTCGTTCTGAAAGAATGCAGTATTCAGAGCTAATAAATACAGGAGGGAGGGGGAGTGGGGATTATTGAGTCGCGACGGGCCCCGATTGGTTATCTTCGCAACTGTACATAATACTACGCATGTTTTAAGTGTGAAGTAGTCATTTAAGTGACGTGTTCGAAGTCAGACGGAACCAATTCGTAGAACATCAAGTCGGCCAACTGCACTTTCCGGAGAGTACAACGTTCAGTGGCACGTCGTGCACAATCGCTCATTTTTGTGAACGGTGAAGAGTTCCAACACTTCCTTCAAAGAGTTTGTGTTGTCTGCAAGTTTACCTATGTCAATAAAGCGCACGGTAAATACATTACTTTACGGTATTCCTTTGATTACAAAACACGCGTTATAAAATTGTTCACTTCCAATCGGATGCATTTTAGTAATTAAGACTTTCCGGAATAGTTTTCATACACACAGATACGTAGGTAGAGCAATTCTTCTACAGGCTTGGACAGACCCTGAGGGTTCCAGAAGGCTGAGTTTCCCAGATTTTAAGACAATTGGCACAGGAAGGTAGTAAGATTGTCAGCAGCGCGCACCAGCTGCCTTCACCCCCCAGCAAATATTCCTGGTACTCATTTCTGTTCGAGGCTAAGTCGACTCAGGGACATAGTGCGGCCGGAAGGATTATGTCAATGAAAAATTTCAATGACCTTGCGGCTTGTAGCGCGGTGCCTCAACCAAATGAGCCACCGCGTACCCCATCTTCATACAAATCCGGAGCACAACTTGAACATTCGAATATTACCTCGCAGGTTTGTACTCTCCTGTATTTACATTTCCAGATTTTTCGAACAAAACTGATGTTTATTTTTTCACAATTTTATCTGTCCGTATCCCAACAATGAATACCTTGAGGGTTTATGTTATATGAAGTTGCTGACAGGTTTCGAAAACCTGAATAAATCCTTTGGTTTCGTAGTGTTACTTCCGAACTACACTGTTCATAAGACTACTGTAAGACACAAACGTTTGTAACTTCGCTCTTGACTATAGTAACATGTCTAAAATCGTCTAACTTGTAGACACAGACATAACAATGACTCTTATGTTTATTGGACCGTGCATCATCTTGATAGTTGAATAAAGAGAGACCAACTTGATGCCACTTCCTTTATTATTTCATTATTTAATGCTCAACATGTTTCGGAAGTTAATACATCCGAAACATGCTGAGCATTAAATAATAAAATAATAAAGCAAGTGACATCAAGTTGGTCTCTCTTTATTCAAATAACATCGACATATTCGCTACGACAGCGCTAACCATCACAAGAACTAAGTGGTCGTCTAGGACGCCAACATTTGAGGGGCGCCACAAATTCTCGATAAACTTCAACCAAATGTCCCACTTTCATCAAAAGGAAATAGATTTCTGATTATATTTCCCGTACAGGATCACATGGCAATTCTCCACGTATCAGGATGAGGACTTGAAATTAATATCTCCAGTTTCACGTCTATTTCTTTCCTCTTTCATATGATACCCTGTTGCAGCTAAATATAGGCAGAACAAAAATTCAAGAGAAAGAATTACATTATACAATATAAACCAACGAAATGCACATAATTTAGTTATATCACAATTACATTACAATGCACAATTCAAAAAAAAAAACAAAGGAATTAAATATAGGCTTACATGATGCAGCTCAATAGCTGACGTGAGGTGCAGGAATGAGAAAAAATGTGACAAAGAAATCAGAAATTCAGAGAAACTTGCTGGGGTTGAGCGTATCAGAACCAATCCACATTAGGAAGAGAGAAAGTAGTTTTAATACGAGACATGATGAACCAATTCAGAATCCTAACCTAAGTTTCGATGTAAACATACCATTCTTAAAGTACCGTGCCTACGTTCATTACCCTACACAACACGTTTCTCCGATACTGTGTAATCAATACTACCATACTAAATAGTCTGCTCAATATGGAATTACTTCACGTATCCGCTTCTACTTTATGGAATTCCACATATCAAGATTCATCATTACAAAAGTAGTTTTAATTTTAAGTTTTAAATCCTATTTCAAGTTTTACACATACCACTTGATATGATTCTCCCTGAAGGTGTTCCATAATGGATCGAAACACGTCGGAGATATGTTTCAAACGCAAAAATCTACGTATTAAAATAATGTTCATTTTGTTGGATATTATATAATATCGCAATACATTACACTGAGACGTGCGTCTGCAGCTTCCACCTCACAGATCCTGTCTTTAAAGTATGACTCGTTGTACATGACAGTAAATTAAAAAGTGGGATGGCCTCCAGTAGCACCATTCTCATACCAAGTGTAATTAATACATGTCCATTCTTTGAAGAGTTACGCTTACCAGTGGAAAGAGGGGGGAGGGGGGCAGATATAAACAGTTTTCCCTGAGGGCGAACTTAGAAAGCTCGCCGTCAAAATCGTATAAGTAGCGCGTGCATGTACAACGCTAACAAATGGCAGAAAACGACAGCAGCTCTATAATTATATATGGGGCCACCTTCACGCTCCGGCCGCATTACTATCGACTTACTAAGTGGGCCACAGAACCAGTCGTGGTCGAGAACCCACGGATCAAATTACGGCAGATCGGCATTAATAAGTCGATTTGTTAACTGGACCATTCCGCGTGATTTCAGGCTTCCGCCGCGAAGTAGCTGATAACTGCGCCCTTCTGGGTTATAACGCAGCGAGTAATGGTAATTCCTTGCCGACGTTTCGGTACAACTTATCGGCCCCATCTTCAAGGGTCAAGCATTCTTGACCCTACCTTCACCCTGCTTGACCCTTGAAGATGGGGCCGATAGGTTGTCCCGAATCGTTGGCAAGGAACTATCACTACTCGCTGCGTAACAGCCGAGAAGAGCGCAGTTCTGGATCATTCCGATTCCAGAAGTATTTATAAATACCGTACTTAATACACAAAGCTAACTCTTTACATCGATAACCTTTTGAAATCTTAAATACCTACACCGCGTAGGTTATAATCAAAATATGTGACATGATGACGGTGCGCAATCATATGATGCCACACGGATGTAATTGCTCACATACAAAAATAATGTCCAAGGTGAAGTCTGTAAGCAACGAAAACCCTGCATCTCAGTTACGCAACTAGTACAATCTTCTCTGTGCGAGACTTTCAGGTTCTCACAGCAGTAAATAAGAAAACTGCGGTATTCTGTTACGTGACGCAGCGTAGATAGGCACCAATGTTTCGGAGGAATTTGCTGTCTCCGTCTTCAAGGCACTGACACTGTCGGCACTGCGGCTACCTCCATCAGTCAAACCGTGTCAACTTGCTGTGGAGACCTGTCTAGGCTCTTGACCAGATGACGTGCAGCAAGAAAATAGCGAATTCTTCGCCGTTTTGTACCGGGGTGCTGATAAGTCCTTCGCCCGACCCTGGAAGGAAACAAGCTAGAGCGACCAAGACTTACAACACAACAGGACTATATTTCTGTTGTTTGTACACCATAAGTCTTGGTCGCTGTAGCTTGTCTCCTTCCAGGGTTGGGCTAAGGACTTACAAGCACCCCTGTACCTTCTCTACTCGGAGACTAGTAGAGACGTGTCACGTGTGCTACACGTAATCAGAAGGGAGGACCTGATTTTCCCACAACGAGTTGAAAGACTGCTGTAATGGTTAGGTCCTGTTTCGTCATATCTAACTTCTTCTTCCTTCGTCTTGGTCGGCGTCAAGTTCACCAAAAGCTAATGGAAATGCGATGATTTCGCCACTGTCTCCTGTTGCCTCCACTTTATTATTGAAACCTTCGTGATCTGACCCCAAGGGCTGGCGAGGCTGATGAGTATCCTAGTTCCTCCGAATAGCAGCCAACAGCATGACTAATTCACAGCGGTCACCTTCTCTTCTTCGTCATTGACCTTTACAGTAGCCGAGGGCTCAATGGCTCTCAACCTACATCGTCACTCCAACTCACTCTCCATCAAACAAGCAGGCTGTGCACAGGGAGACAACTCCGTCGGACTGGCGTGATATTAACCATTTAAACGCCGATTAAATCCCATCTGCCATTTGCTGGCATTATTAGGACCTCACCATATTCTCCACGTAAGCATGATAAGGGTTAATGAGCCGAGATTTTTCATTGTTGATTTGAAACACAACAGCTACAGGAACAAGCATATTTTTCGGGCTCCCCATTGGACAGGCAAAATGTCTCTCCATCTCCACGTCCTGTATCAGACGGGTATAAATTCTTCTGATACAGGCAGCAAGTTCCTCCAATGCGTTGGAGTCATGTACCAAACAAGACGGTGTCACATCCCGGAAACCATAACATTTTTCTCATTAATTTATTCATCGGGTAAAGGCGGTCGGTGCTATGTCTCCACCGTGCTACACGGTGTCGCATGCCACGGACCACGAACAACGTCTTATCAATCTCCCTGGATAAACGGAGCGCAGTGCTTTAAGCGGCATACAACGTAACACGTGCCATCTAACACACGCAAACGTGCTACTTATCAGGTCTGTTCAGCCCCTTCCGAGAAGGCATTATTAGCTAGAGTTCTGCCGCGTTCAATACTACTTAATCTTACGGGATTATTTTGCTCCGCAAATGGCCGCTCGTGGCGTCACCCAGCCCGTCGACAGGATGCGCCGCATACTGCATTATCGTCTCGTTGCCAAACGAGTTTGGATAGCTACTGCAATACTGTCATGCACGACTACACGCTACAGAGCACCGGTTGGCAACTGATATCCGCGGGCCGCACCCAGGGAAATATTAAATATTAATGTTTACAAAAGTATCGCGAGTTTATCGAGACTCTGGAAGAATGGAAAGAGGGGCAAGTTCCTTATGTTCTTATACACGAAGCTCATGACATCAAAGAGGTTCCGTATTTTACCAACTACAGACTGTCCCTTCTCGCCGTTACTTCGTCGCGTGTGTAGACGTTTGGCTATGTTAACACGGTAAACAAGCTGAATGGAAGCTGCAAAGGACAGTAGTCAGATAAAATAATGCTCCGGAACATAAAGGTAAAGGCCACGCCGTCCACCTGGTAAACAAGACAAGCAATGAAGTTATATGGGGGTGGAGATTTCGGTCCACGCATTCATAATCTCGGCACGAGATCCTCACGAACTGGGCCCTTTAACACAAGGGAAAGGATTTTGTTTTGTTGATCGTGCATCCCTGTATAATCTAGTAAATAAAGCCAACTTGGTGCACAGTTTTTTTAGTATGTTTATTTATTTTCTCTACATGTTTCGGGCGACTATGTGCCCATCATCAGGAGCAATAACTGTATTTATGCGACACTTGGTAATTGTTATTCTGTATGGATGACTGTCTGGTATGCACCCCCAGACAGTCGTTCTAACAGAATAACAAGTACCAAGTGTCGCATAAATACAGTTCTTTCTCCTGATGATGGGCACATATTCGACCGAAACATGTACGTGTGCAGCGTGAGACTCACGCTGCACAGCTTACGACGCACAACCATAATCAGGCTCATTCTAAACAGCGTACGACTCACACACAAAAACACGACTTGCTGCCACAGCACCAAGTTAACACAACGAAGTAATTCACTGAATGTTTTAAATTAGAACTTTAGCAAGGAACAATATATGCTCCCTGAGGATGATCGTGTGATCGAAACATGTAGGAGCGTTTTAAATGTTTTAATGTAAATTTTAGACTTCTTAA
>Ga0123357_10007450_pt1 | contig 13527 bp, 10 predicted proteins | sample TergutEmb28metaG_FD_89873 | JGI IMG/M metagenome (GOLD analysis project Ga0123357, IMG submission 89873) | Embiratermes neotenicus P4 segment gut microbial communities from Petit-Saut dam, French Guiana - Emb289 P4 | ecosystem: Host-associated > Arthropoda: Insects > Digestive system > Gut ...
CTGAATTGAAATCCATCATAAAAAATGACCCGCAATTGAAAGGAATCAATGTGACTATTCCCTACAAAGAGCAGGTAATCCCTTATTTGGATCAGCTAAGTGAAAATGCGCGACAGATTGGCGCGGTGAATGTGATAAAGATTGAGCGGAAGAAGAAAAAAATCAAACTGAGCGGTTTTAATTCGGACATTATCGGATTTAAAGAATCAATAGAACCGCTGTTAAAACCGCATCATCAACGGGCGCTTGTTTTGGGTAACGGCGGCGCGGCAAAAGCTATTTTCTACGGTTTGCAGCAATTAGGAATTGAAGCAACGTATGTTTCACGTCAAAAAACGGAGGATCAAATGCTCGTCTATTCCGAATTGACTCCGGAAATAATGGAAGCGCACACCATTGTTGTTAATTGCACACCGGTCGGCATGTGGCCTAATGTGGACGATTGCCCTGCGATTCCCTATAAATTCCTCACTAATAAGCATTTGTTGTATGATTTGTTGTATAATCCCAATGAAACGCTGTTTATGAAAAGAGGAGAAGAACAGGGCGCCGTTGTCAAAAACGGATTGGAAATGTTGTTGTTGCAGGCTTTTGCCGGGTGGAAAATGTGGACGCAATAAAAATTTAGTAATTTTCAACAATGAGTCCCGGAATATTTGACAAACTCAAAACATTGGCGGAAGCTGCCAAGTTCGATGTATCCTGTGCATCGAGCGGGACGACGCGCGACAATTCGGGGAAAAATCTGGGCTCGACTTCCGGCTGGGGCATTTGCCACAGCTTTACGGAAGATGGACGATGCGTTTCTCTTCTGAAAATAATGCTGACCAATTATTGCATCTATGATTGCGCCTATTGTATGAATCGCCGGAGTAACGATATTCCAAGGAATACATTTTCGGTATCGGAATTAGTTGAGTTGACTCTTGAATTTTATCGCAGAAATTACATCGAAGGATTGTTTCTGAGTTCGGGCATTGTTCGCAACGCCGACTATACGATGGAGCGCATGGTGAGGGTAGCAAAAGATTTGCGATTGGTACACCGCTATAACGGATACATTCATTTGAAAAGCATTCCGGGCGCCAGTCGCGAATTAATTACGGAAGCCGGATTGTATGCCGACCGGTTGAGTTGTAATATTGAAATACCGTCGGAGGAAAATTTAAAGATAATCGCTCCCGAAAAAAATTATCAAAATGTTTATCGCCCGATGCACTACATCCAACAGGGATTCCTGCAAAGCGCTGAAGACAAGAAAAAATACCGTCATGCGCCGCGATTTGCTCCTGCCGGACAAAGTACGCAAATGATTATCGGAGCGACTCCTGACGACGACCGTAAAATTCTGACCTTAGCCGACTCGCTTTACCAACGTCCTGCAATGAAACGTGTTTATTATTCGGGATATATTCATATCAATACGTATGATACCCGACTGCCGGCGCTGACAACTCCGCCGATGGTGCGCGAAAACCGGCTGTATCAAGCCGATTGGCTGATGCGCTTTTATCAATTCAAAGTCAATGAGATTGTTAATGAAACTCACCCGCTTCTGGATTTGGATATTGACCCTAAATTGGCTTGGGCTTTGCGGAATCCCGAATTTTTTCCGGTCAATATCAACACGGCAGATTACGAAATGCTGTTGCGGGTGCCGGGCGTTGGAGTGAAATCTGCCCAACTGATTGTTGCTTCCCGCAGGCATGGAAATTTGACTTCCGAGCATTTGAAAAAAATGGGAGTCGTGATGAAACGCGCCCGTTTTTTCATTACCTGTAATGAATTGATTGCTTATACAGTGCATGAAACTGGCGCCGAATATATCCGTAATGCGTTGACTGCTCCGCAAAAGAAGAAAAAGCAGGACGAGAGACAATTAACCCTAAGCTTTGAGAGTTAATTATGCTTACTTTCCTCTACGACAATACTTTCGACGGCTTGTTGACCTGCATGTTTGATGCATTCAACCGCAAGGAATTTCCGGAATACATTATCGGAGAAAACAAGCAACTCCCTTTATTTACCGAATCCTTCCGTGTAATTACCGACGAGACGAAAGCCGATCGCGTATTGAAAACGCTCCGAAAAAAAATATCCAAACAGGCGCTTGATATGCTTTTTATCTCTTATTTGTCGGAATCAGAAGGGATTGAAATTCTTATTTTCCGGTATATTCAAAAAGCGCTGCTTGCCGAAAAAAGTATAGAAACAAATTTCGCAGATCCTGACGTATTGGAATTATCGAAAATCTATAAAAAAGTCGGGCGGGAAGAAGAAAAGATACGGCAATTTGTCCGCTTTCAGAAAACCGCCGACGGACTGTTTTTTGCCGTCATGGATCCTGCATATAATGTGTTGCCGCTGACAGCTCGCTTTTTCAAAACCCGTTATGCCGATCAGCAATGGATAATCTATGATGTAAGAAGGGAATACGGATTATACTATGATTTGAAAACGGTTGAAACCGTTCATTTCGACCAGCTTCCCGTCGCGCCGGAAACTGGACAGCTTTCAACTGATAAATTAGATGAATGCGAATTGGCTTTTCAGCATTTATGGCGTGATTATCTGAAGGCAATCACGATTCGTGAACGTCGCAATCTTAAATTGCAACGGCAACATCTACCTAAACGATTTTGGAAGTATTTAACAGAAAAACAATAATATATGGAACATCGAATTTTAAAAACCGGTTTTTTTCTTGCTGACGGAGGTGCTATGTTTGGTACTATCCCTAAAAGAGCGTGGAGTCAAAAATATCCATTCGACGAAGAAAACCGCTGCTGCCTCGCCATGAATTGCCTGCTGGTATGGACTGAGAACAGGGTCGTCTTGTTAGATACCGGAGTAGGAAATAAAGAACTGGGTAGATTGTCCTGTTATAGATTCAGGGACAAAAAAGATATACAAAAAATGGTTCGTTCTTATGGATTTGATCCGGAAGAGGTTACGGACGTCGTACTTTCTCATCTGCATTTTGACCATTGCGGCGGATGCACTTACTGGGACAAAAGGGGATATCTCCAGATTACTTTTCCGAATGCTACTCATTGGGTAAGCGAAAAGCAATGGCAAAACTATTTGCAGCCCAATGCTTTGGAGAAGGACGTTTTTCGTCCGGAAGATTTATTGCCGGTTTTTAATGCAGGATTGCTTCGCCGGATTGATTCGGATTTTGAATTATTTGAGAATTTTCACATGAAATTGTATGACGGACATACTCAAAGTCAAATCGTTTCGTTTATTAAAAAGGAGAATCAATCTGTATTGCTTTTTCCAGGCGACGTAATCCCGACAAAGGCGCATCTTTCCAATGAATGGATTTCAGCCTACGATGTAGAACCATTGCAGTCGCTGGCTGCTAAAATAGAGCTTAAAGAATGGACAGAACAAGAAAACATAAAAACTATTTTTTATCACGATTCATATCATTTATCATCATGAAACATTCGGTACAATTATTCGCAATTCTGTTTATTACATTTCCGCTTTTCGTTTCCTGTATTTTTACGACAGGAAAGCCTATTTATGGAAATCACCAATTGGTTAATCAACAGATTAATATCGATGATTACCAAAGCATAATCATCAATGTTCCCGGAGAAGTTTTTTATCAGCAATTTTCCGATTCTACGCCTTATTTACAGATTCACACCGATGAAAATATTATGAATGTCTTGGAGGTGAAAGTGAAAAATAATCAACTGATTATTGATGTAAAAAAGGATAGCGTTATCATACCAAGTATGTTGACCATTTATACCTCGTCGCATAATCTTAACCATGCGGAGGTTAGCGGTTCGGGCAGATTGCGTTTGAAAGGTGAAGTAAATTCTAAGGATTTGGAATTAGCCATTACCGGTTCTGGAAATATTCTTACCGACAGTTTGATGTGTAACAATTTATCTGCAAAAATTACCGGTTCGGGAAATTTACAATTAGCCGGAGCATGCAATCAGTCCTCCTATAAAATAACCGGTTCGGGCGATATTCATGCCTTTGATTATCTTGTTCAGGAATTAAATTGTAAAATAACCGGTTCGGGAAACATAGACGCATTGGTTACTAAAAAGCTGAATATCAAAATCTCCGGCGCAGGAAATATCTCTTATCGCGGAACGCCCGGTTCGATTAAACAAGACATTACCGGTGCAGGAAAAGTGGTAGCCGTTAATTAAGAACGAAATAAATATTGTATCTGTCATTTTGTCACATTCTCAACGTGGCAAATCTTTTGTTGTTTATAAGTAAAATTATTGACGTATGAATTTTAACAATTTTACAATCAAAGCTCAGGAAGTGGTTGAGCATAGCGTTGAACTTGCACGGCGCAAAAATCAACAGAATATCGAGCCGGCGCATCTGATGAAATCCATTCTGGAAGAAGCGGAAAGCATCGTTCAGTTTTTGTTTCAAAAAATAGGGGTTAATACGCCGCATTTTACGAATGTGTTGGATAAAGAAATAGATTCCTATCCCAAGGTATCGGGTGGCGAACCTTATTTGGGTCGCGAAGTTAACGCCGTTTTACAGAAGGCAATAGAAATCAGTTCCCAATTCGGCGACCGGTATGTTTCCGTCGAACCGATTATTTTAGCCTTATTTAAGGAAAAAAGTCCGGTTTCAAATATGATGCGCGATGCCGGAGTCACCGAAAAAGATTTGACGGCAGCTATCAATGAGCTGCGGAAAGGGAATAAAGTCACGAGCGAGTCGGCGGAAGATACCTATCAGTCGTTATCCAAATATGCAATTAATTTGAACGAGCGGGCAAGGTCGGGGAAATTAGACCCTGTCATCGGTCGCGATGAAGAAATTCGCCGCGTATTGCAGATTTTGAGCCGCCGAACGAAAAATAATCCCATTCTGATTGGCGAACCGGGAGTAGGTAAAACTGCGATAGCCGAAGGCTTGGCGCATCGTATCATTCGAGGCGACGTCCCCGACAACCTGAAATCCAAACAGATTTTTTCTTTGGATATGGGCGCTCTTATTGCGGGAGCAAAATACAAAGGGGAATTTGAAGAACGGCTGAAATCGGTTGTCAATGAAGTGATTGGTTCGGAAGGTGAAATCATTCTTTTCATTGACGAAATCCACACTTTAGTTGGAGCAGGCGGCGGTGAAGGCGCTATGGACGCCGCAAATATCCTGAAACCGGCGCTGGCGCGGGGCGAATTGCGTGCTATCGGCGCAACTACGCTGAATGAATACCAGAAATATTTTGAAAAAGACAAGGCGCTGGAACGCCGTTTTCAGCAAGTCCTGATTGATGAGCCAAGTGAAACCGATGCTGTTTCCATTCTTCGCGGCTTGAAAGAAAAATACGAAAATCACCATAAAATACGTATTAAAGACGATGCGATTCTTGCTGCCGTACATCTCTCATCACGTTATATCACAGAACGTTATTTGCCGGACAAAGCCATTGATTTAATGGACGAAGCGGCTGCCCGCCTGCGTATGCAAGTCGATTCGGTTCCTGAATCATTGGACGAAATCACCCGTAAAATTACGCAGTTAGAGATTGAACGCGAAGCTATCAAGCGGGAGGACGATACGAATAAGCTGGAAATTCTCAGCAAGGAAATTGCCGATTTACGCGAAGATGAATCCCAATTGAAAGCCAAATGGGAGTCGGAAAGGGAAATCATCAATAAAATACAGCAAAACAAAATTGAAATCGAAGACTTGAAATACCAAGCCGAAAGGGCGGAACGCGAAGGTGATTACGGCAAAGTGGCTGAAATCCGTTATGGTTTACTGCGCCAGAAAGAAGCGGAAATTGAAAGATTCCAGCAGGAATTGAACGGCATGCAAGGTCAGAATGCGATGATTAAAGAAGAAGTTGATGCAGACGACATTGCGGACGTCGTTTCCCGCTGGACAGGTATTCCGGTAGGAAAAATGCTGCAAAGCGAATCGGAAAAACTGCTTCATCTGGAAGAAGAATTGCACAAAAGAGTTGTCGGGCAGGAAGAAGCGATAACCGCCGTATCGGACGCTATCCGCCGAAGTCGCGCAGGTTTGCAAGACCCCAAACGTCCCATCGGTTCGTTTATCTTTCTGGGAACTACCGGCGTAGGTAAGACCGAATTGGCGAAAGTTTTAGCAGAATATCTTTTCGATGACGAAAACATGTTGACCCGCATTGACATGAGCGAATATCAGGAAAAATTTACGGTGTCGCGACTGATTGGTTCGCCTCCGGGCTACGTAGGTTACGACGAAGGCGGGCAACTGACGGAAGCTGTGCGCCGCAAGCCCTATTCAGTTGTCTTGTTCGATGAAATAGAAAAAGCGCATTCTGATGTTTTTAATATCTTGCTGCAAGTGCTGGACGACGGCAGATTGACCGATAACAAAGGACGCACGGCGAACTTCAAAAATACGATTATCATCATGACCTCGAACCTTGGTTCGAATATCATTCGCGAGAATTTCGAGAAAATCAATAAAGATAATCATGAGCAAATCGTTGAGGAAACAAAAAACGAAGTGCTGGATTTACTCAAGAAAACCATTCGCCCCGAATTTTTGAATCGGATCGACGAAGTGATTATGTTTTCGCCCTTGAACGAAGCCGAAATCAAAGAAATTGTTCTGTTGCAACTCGATAGCGTGAAGAAACTTCTCACAGGCAACGGCGTTGATTTGCAATTTACAGACGCGGCAGTTGAGTTGATTTCCGAAGAAGGATACGACCCGCAGTTCGGCGCGCGTCCGGTGAAGCGAGTGATTCAACGGCAAGTGCTGAATCCGTTATCTAAAGCGATTTTAGCGAAGCAAATCAATCACAGCCAGCCGATTGTTATTGGCGTTGAAAATGGGGAGTTGAGGTTTTCAAATTAGTTATCTCGGCGCCTTCCTATACAAATAAGCCGCAACAAAAATATAAGTCACATTCGGAATCCAGATTGCAATAAAAGGGCTAACCATTCCCGATATGGCGAAAGTAGATGTAATCTGCATAAAAAGAATATAGGAAAAACTGAGCAGCAGTCCTACGCCGATATTCTTTCCCATTCCGCCTTTGATTTTGCGGGACGAAAGCGATACGCCAATAATCGTCAAAATGAAAGAAGCAAATGAAATAGCAGTCCGTCTGTGATATTCTATTTCAAATTGTTGAATGTTTCCCATTCCCCGTTTTTTTTGCCGGTCGATATATGCTTTCAATGCAGGAGTAGTCAATTGTTCGGAATCGCCGTAAGAAATCAAAAAATCGGAAGGGGTGATGGTCAAAACAGTATCCATTTTCTCGCCATTAATAACGGTTACTTTCATTCCGTCGAAGTTACGAATCACGTAATTATTTATCGTCCAATGATAAGCAGAATCCCATGTGATACTTTGAGCGGTTAGTCTCGAAATCAATTCTTTTCCTTTGAAATGGTCTAAAGAAAATCCGCTTCCTCGATTACCATAATAATTAAAAGAACTGAAATAAGCATACACATCGGGTTCAACCGCCAATTGAATATGAGGCTCATACGCTGTTTTTCTGTCTTTTACGTATTTATTTTCAAAATCAATACGTTTTACATTTCCGGGAGGAATAATATAACTGTTCAATACAAAGGTTAATGCGGCAATCATTGCTGCGGAAATCATATAAGGAACAACCAGCCGGCGGAAGCTCAATCCGCTGGAAAGCATGGCGATAATTTCCGAATCATCAGCAAGTTTAGATGTAAAAAATATAACGGCAATAAATACAAACAGCGGACTGAAGGCATTGATAAAATAAGGAATGAAATTGAGGTAATAATCGAAAATAATGGCATGTAGCGGTGCAGCTTTATTGATGAAATCATCAAATTTCTGGTTTACGTCAATGATGATTGTAATTGCAATAAACAAAAAAATGGTAAAAAGGTAGGTGCCAAGAAATTTCTTAATTATATACCAATCGATTATGGAAAGTTTTATTTTCATATCCTGTTTTGAATACGAGGCATCATCGACGCCTTCCACGAAGTAAAATCATCATTTAAAATATGCTTCCGCGCTTCTTTTACTAACCAAAGGTAAAATGCAAGGTTGTGAACGGTAGCAATCTGCAAGGCTAAAATTTCATCTGCCATAAACAGATGACGCAAAAAGGCTTTGGAATAGAACGTATCAATTGCCGAAGCGCCGTCTTCTTCCAGCGGGCTGAAATCGTTTTCCCACTTTTTGTTTCGTATGTTGATAATTCCTTCTTTAGTAAACAGTTGAGCATTCCGACCATTGCGTGTCGGCATGATGCAATCAAACATATCTACGCCGCGTTCAATGGCTTCCATGATGTTGGCAGGGGTGCCGACCCCCATCAGGTAACGCGGTTTGTCGCGTGGCAGGATTTCGTTGACTAACTCAATCATTTCATACATTTTCTCCACAGGTTCGCCTACGGCTAATCCGCCGATGGCATTTCCGTCCGCCTGTTTTGAAGCGACATTTTCGGCGGCTCTCCGGCGCAAGTCGGGATACACACAACCTTGAACGATAGGGAAAAGGCTTTGCTCGTATCCGTATTTGTTTTCCGTTTCGTTAATTCGTGCGATGCAGCGGTCTAACCAGCGTTCGGTCAGTGCAAGGGATTTTTCGGCATACGCATAATCGGCTGTTCCGGGAGTACATTCATCGAATGCCATGATGATATCAGCGCCGATACTTCGTTGAATATCCATTACTTTTTCAGGAGTAAAAAGATGTTTGGAACCGTCGATATGGGAACGGAACTCTACTCCTTCTTCTTTTATTTTTCGATTGGCGGTCAGAGAAAATACCTGAAAGCCGCCGCTATCGGTGAGAATCGGTCTGTCCCAGCCGTTAAAGCGGTGCAGACCGCCGGCTTGCTCCAAAATTTCTGTTCCGGGACGAAGATAGAGGTGATAAGTATTCCCAAGAATAATTTCGGCATGAATATCATTTTTCAATTCGCTGATATGCACGGCTTTCACTGTTCCCTGCGTACCAACCGGCATGAAAATCGGCGTCTCAATCGTTCCGTGTCCGGTAGTAATTAATCCTGCCCGGGCGCCGGAATAATTATCGGTATGTTGTAATTGAAAGTGCATGAATTATTTATCCTCTGTTTGCTTCATTTCTTTGCTTTCATAATACTTGACGAAAGCGTTGACCACTACTTTGTTTCCGCCGGGGGTCGGATAATCTCCCGAAAAATACCAGTCGCCGCCGTGATTGGGGCAGGCGTGATGCAGTCCTTCCAGCGATTGGAAAACGATTTTCACTTCCGTTTGAATATCTTCCGGCGTCAGGATTTCTGCAATTTTATCCGTAATCTCGTCGGCAGTAAACGGTTTGTAAATTTCTTTTACATGGTTGACGACCCATTCTTTCGGCAACTCCAACTGCGCTTTGCAACTTTCATACGTTTTGTCGATAACCGACTGTAATCCGCGTTCCTTAAGTAAAATAACGGCTGCGCGAAATGCAACAAATTCGTCCATGCTTGCCATATCTATTCCGTAACAATCGGGATACCTGATTTGTGGGGAAGACGATACGATGACAATTTTTTTAGGACCTAACCGGTTGAGGATATTGATAATACTCTGTTTCAACGTTGTTCCGCGAACGATACTGTCGTCGATTACGACCAGATTGTCTTCGCCTTCACGAATGGAACCGTAGGTAATATCGTAAACGTGGGCTGCCAGGTCGTCGCGACTATTTCCTTCGGCAATAAAAGTACGCAATTTAATATCTTTCAACGCGACTTTTTCCTGCCGGATTTTCATGCTTAAAATCCGTTCCAAATCTTCTTCCGAAAGTTCGTTCAGGTGTTCTTTTATCAAGCGCTTTTTCTGTTCGTTCAGGTAAATTTCAAAACTTTCCATCATTCCGAAAAATGCAACTTCCGCCGTATTGGGAATAAAAGAAAAAACCGTATTTTCCAAGTCATTATCAATCGCTTTAAGAATCGGATTCAACAATTGGCGACCCAACATTTTCCGTTCCTGATAAATATCTCTGTCCGAGCCGCGTGAAAAATAAATCCGCTCGAAAGAACAGGGCTTTATGGTACGCGGTTCATGAATCTGCTCAAGGATTTTTTCTCCATTTTGTTTTACAATGAAAGCCTGACCGGGATTCAATTCATTAACGTCTTCGGTCTTAAGATTCATAACAGTTTGGATAACAGGACGTTCAGAAGCTACAACAGCAATTTCATCATCGTGATAATAAAAAGCGGGGCGAATGCCCTGCGGGTCGCGGAAGACGAACATATCGGTATTTCCGGTTATTCCGGCAATCACATATCCTCCATCCCAGTTTTGGGAAGAACGGCGTAAAATATGCGGAATATCAATATTTTCAGCGATTTTCCGGTTGCGGCTTTCGCCATCATTGTATTTTGATTTATATAATTCGTATAAATGCTGGACTTCGTGGTCAAGGTAATAGCCCATCATTTCGAGCATTATTAAGGTATCGGAATATAAACGCGGGTGCTGACCCTGATCAAGGATTTGATCAAATAATTCATCTACATTCGTCAGATTGAAATTTCCGCAGAGCATCAAACTTCGGGAACGCCAATTGCTCCGGCGCAAAAAGGGTTGAATATACACAAGTCCGGAGCGACCGGTTGTACTGTAGCGCAAATGTCCCATATACGCTTCGCCGCAGAATGGAATATTTTCATAAGGCGTTCCCGCCGGCGCATTTCGGATTTGATCGTATGCACTTTTGAAAACGTCCTGAATACCGCCACTGCCTAAAGCCCTTTCGCGGGAAATATATTCCGTTCCGGGCTGAGCCATAGCGCTCACACAACCGATGCCGGCGCCGTCCTGTCCGCGGTTGTGTTGTTTTTCCATCATCAAGTATAACTTACTAAGTCCGTAATGTTGGTCGCCGTATTTATTTGCGTAATATTCAATCGGTTTTAACAGTCGTACCAACGCGATACCGCATTCATGCTTAAGCTGCTCCATAAAATCGTGTTATTTATTGAAATTTATGAGGAGGCAAAGGTACGATTTTTTTGTGGAAAAGTGATAAAAAATTTTTCAGGTCGGCGATTATTAGTGTCATGTTTGCGGTAAAATAACGGCATAAATTAATTTGCATACCAAATGAAGTAAAAGCAACAATGACCCTATTTCGTTAAAATCATCCGTCTCGTATCCACCACCTTCCCATCGCAAATCAGCGAATATAAATAAATGCCTGCCTGTAACGCACCGTCTTTTATTGTTATGTTGTTTTGTCCGGGAGTGACGCTTATCCTTCTCAACATTTTTCCTTGCATGTTGAAAATACAAATGTAAGCTTCTTCTACGTCATTTTCTACAAAACATTTAATTTCAGTCCGGTTCGTAAAAGGGTTGGGGGCATTTTGAGTTAAAACACACGTTTGCACTTTTACTTCAGGGATATACACGCCTGGGAGCGGCTTTATTTCATTATAATAACATTGGTCATAATCCGCATTGTGATAAACGGGTTCTCCATTTTCAAAATAGCAAATAAGCCCTCTATAACCAATAGAATATTCATCACCGACAGTCGAAAAATCATATAAAGGTCTGAATAATCCTCCGCGTAATGCTCCAATTCCTTCTATCCATGTCTCCGACACTTCTACATAACTGCCATATTCTTGAGAGTCATAATCATACTCATACTTTGAAAAAGTAAAGAGTTTGCGTGTTCTATCCATCACCGTGTCGCGAACAGATTGCAGTACGGTTGCAACATATCCGTTCACATCAAACAAGGTATCACCCGGCTGCATTCCAAAATCATACAGGAGGAATTCACTTTTGCCATTAGGGTTATAGCGAAACACTTTGTTTCCATCTTCCCGCATAAGCGCGTCGAAATCCCATTTTTCCATGGAGGAGTCCCTTGAAGTCAGAATCTGCTTATAGAGCGTTCCATCTATAAGCGAATCTGTTCCTACTTTATGCCATGACGTTATTTTAGCTGTAGTCCAACCCAAATATGTTCCATCTTCAGCGTACAGATCGTAATGGTCTGTATAATAATAATCGCTCCAAAGCTTATCCTGAGTAAGGAAACTCTGTGCGTTGGAGGCTTTAATAAAAAGCATGAATATGGAGAAGGTGATAATTATTTTTATTTTTTGGTTCATAATATTTTGTTTTTATGGAGTTCCACATTGTTTTACAATAAAAATACCTTCTGCACCGGATTGTATTTCAAAACCCGGATTCAATTGAATAAAACTACCGGCTTGAATAGCAATTCTACCTCCACTTAACACTGAAACCGTATTTGCGACGACACTGTTAGTTGCCTCATACTGCTTACTATCTGAAAAAGAAACGTTATTTAGAGTCAGATCACTTACAGTTGGACAATTGGGTTGAATCCCTGTTGCAGCACGATAATACAATGTATGGGAAGTTTCTAAGTGAACGCCATCACTATCAACGTCAAAAAGATAATAATATAAATCCGCAGAACCGCCACTACCTATTGCAAAATGGAAATAGTCATTATTTTCATAACCATCGATTACTACAGCATGTCCACTAGATAGGCTGTAATAAGCGAACAATACAGGACGTTTATTTAGTATTTCATTTCTTAGTTCCTCTTTGAATGCGCTATTATTATTTGCTATATAAGTTTCATTTCTGTAATTAAAAGATGGAGAATAATTAAAATATTGAACCATTTTACCTATCCATCCTAATGGAGTGCCGTAAGTTCCAGTACCGTCCGTCTCAACTATCACACCGCAGTGGTATATAAGTGTACTTACATTATTTATCTGTGTGTCTGTAATACCGGGAATAATACCGAATGTACCATCGTCACATAGCCCTCCATAAGCGTTATTTCCACAATAAGTCAGTCGAAATGGCATTTCGGAATAGTTATAAAACTGTCTTGAAAAATCTATTCCTCCATAACTGCCTGTTCCTTGTATAGGATATTGATAGAACTTCACAATTTGAGCCATAGCCAAAGGAACGCAAATATTTCCATTGGTTTGATATGGAAATGCAGAATCATAAGGACCCCAATAAGCCCATCTTGAAGTATGATAGGTTTCAAACAGAGATGGAACAGTTGAAGGGGTAGATGATGACATAAAAGATATTTTTTTAATATTATTTTCCATGTCAAATTTCACTGCATTTCCAAGACTTTTATTCTTTTCCTTTACTGATTTCAGATGGTTCAATACACATTCAATCCATATTTTTTCTCCCTGCGACAAATTTGCTTCTTTAAAAGTACCTGTCCGACTGTAGCCTAAAACAGGATTGATGCCTTGCTCGGAAGAAATAAGGGAAAAACCGCCACCTTCAAAATTAACATTATAAATAAAAGTAGAGTCAATTTCTTTATCTTCTATTTTTTCAATTTTGACTTTATATTGCATATTCTCTTTTCCACCATTGATAAAATGAAACTACTGTCAGTGCGTTGATTTCTAAAATATGTTTGTAATAAATTAATATACAATAATATATAGGTGTTCTTTGATTTTTGGACTTGAATTTTAACCTGTAATTTAGGGGATTTATTCAC
>Ga0123357_10007451_pt1 | contig 13526 bp, 7 predicted proteins | sample TergutEmb28metaG_FD_89873 | JGI IMG/M metagenome (GOLD analysis project Ga0123357, IMG submission 89873) | Embiratermes neotenicus P4 segment gut microbial communities from Petit-Saut dam, French Guiana - Emb289 P4 | ecosystem: Host-associated > Arthropoda: Insects > Digestive system > Gut ...
ATTAGGATGGATCTCCAGGAGGTGGGATGTAGGTATATGGACTGGATTGGGCTGGCCCAGGATAGAGACAGGTGGCGGACGCTAGTGAGTGTGGTAATGCACCTTCGGGTTCCGTGAAATGCGGCGAATTTCTTGACTAGCTGCAAACCAGTTAGCTTCTCAAGAAGGACTCTGCACCATGGAGTAAGTAAATAAAAGGAACAAGGTAACAGGGAAGTGGAGAAAACTACATAATGAGGAGCTTAATGATTTGTGCTACTCACCAAATATTGTTTGGGTGATCAAATAGAGAAGAGCGATGGGTGGGGCATGTGGCACATGTGGGGGAGAGTAAAGGCATATATAGGGTTTTAGTAGGGAAAGAGACCACTTGGGAGACCCAGTCATAGATGGGAGGATAATGTTAAGATGGATATTCATGAAGTGGGATGTGGGGGCTCGGATTGGATTGAGCTCGCACAGGAAAGGGACAGGTAGTGGACTCTTGTGAATGGAGTAATGAACCTTCAGTTTCCACAAAATGCAGGGAATTTCATGACTAGCTGTAAACTGTTTAGCCTCTCAAGAAGGACTCTGCCCCATGGAGTAAGTAAGTACACTATGGAAATAATGTCTACTGAATGTGACATGTTACTCACTGGGTTTAGAGTATCTTGAAATTGCATCCAAAGTGTGTATTTTAGAAACCAGAGGATATTATTTTGGCGGTCAGGCTGGTATCACAGAATTTCGTCTGCATGTAAGTTTCTTTGCCCAGCACATTTTATTTTAGTGATATTGCACAGCAGTTGAAAAGTTGAGAATTTTTGTAATACCTTAATAGGGTTTATACTTACTGTCGCCATACATGTTTTGTTTTTGTAAAATCCTATGTGGTGGGAGGTCGATAATGTATGTGGTGTGGTATATGTAATAATAATATTACTACTGTGTTTTATGTCTTGGATTCATATTTTATAACTGTGAAATATAGGGAACTTCAAGCTTACTGCATTTTAGTATTATTGCTGTGATTATACATTATTCAAGCCCAGTTGAAGGCCATTTCATTCCATTCAGCTGTATGGGTACACAAAAAGGCTGGCCATATTTCAGATTCTGTATCAAGCATATGCTTGGTGTAAATTCTTACATTGCTGTATATATCTGAATTGTCAGGTCAGGATAATACATAGATTGGGACCCCAAATTTATTTTTGCATTAAGCCCAGAAATGTCTTAAAATCAGCCCAGTGTCATTTCAAGTAGGCCTACTTCTAGTGATCGGACCATCATCATACTAGCCCCGTTACGTTATAGGCTTCAGTAAGCATCAGCCTATACGATTACCCTCTCTTCAATTGAATACAAATTGTATTTTACTGTGTCTAGAGCAGTAAAGCATGAACTGAACAACCATATATAGTGAATTTTGATATATTTATGGGGCATTGTCCTGCAATGGGCAGAGCATATCCACTGTGCTTCTGCGCATGGCATTATCTCTCTCCCCTTATTTAGAGGTATGTCAGGTTTAAATTAGAACAATGTGTTGTAGTCGTTTCTCTTAGGCCTAAGTAAAAAAAAAAAAATAATGACTCCATTTTATGTAGGTGGGAAGGGTCATGCTCAGAGTGAATGGTGAGAGGGTTCAATACTAACCCCAGCCCACATATTTACATACATACATGTATACCTAGATTCCATGGACACATAAGTGTCATAAGTGTGTAGGATGTGGAACAGGTCATAAATACACAAACATACAAATTTACAGTGTAGAATACTACAAAGGTTTTACAGAAACATTATTATAAATCATCTTTACGCATAAAAAAATCATCTACAGAGTAGAAGGATTGTGTATGTAGGTCTTTTCTTAAGGCTGCTTTAAATTTGCCTTGTCATTCTTGAGGATTGTCACACTAGGTGGTAAACTGTTGAAAACTTTTATGCCAACATAGAATGTACTTTTGTGAAAACAAAATAGGTTGGCATTTGGTCTATGAAGATTATGCTTATTCCTTGTATTAATATGGTGTATAGATGAATTTGTTTGGATCATTTCCTGCTTATTGATAATGAGGTTCATTAATGACAGTATATACTGGCATGGAACAGGTAGAATATCTAACTGTTTAAATAGACATCTACATGAGGTTCTGGGTTATGCACCAGCCATAATTCTCATGAATTTCTTTTGTAAAGTGAAAAGCTTCTCACTGTTGGAAGAGTGACCCCAAAAAATTATTCCATATTTTGTAATAGAATGAAAGTACGCACAGTAAATTGATTTGAGAATGCTAATGTTACTGATATGGACCTTTGACTTAGCAGCATGAAATGCTGTACTTAACTTAGGAGTCATTTATTCAATATGGTTCTTCCAATTTATGTGGATATCAATTCGTCAAACAAGAAATTTTGCATTCACTGTCTGTTCTATATACATTTCTTTATAACCAATATGTAATGTATGTTATGTATTTCATTTTATTAATTTTATTTAAATTTAGAACTAAATTATGATCAACATACAATTTAATCATATGAGAGAGCACTAAATTTGACACTGAACAGAAATCTTCAAAATTTCTGTTTGAAATTGTGACACTAGTGTCATCAGCTAATAATACTGGTCACAATGTAGAATTATTTCTCAGGGGGAGGTCTTTTATGTATATTATGAAAAACAGAGCCCTAGAATTGATCCTTGGGGAACTGTATGTTTCAATGTCCCCAAGTCAGAGAAAAACTTTTTAGTAGAATTTGTTGATTTTACTTCAACTTTCTGTCTTCTGTTAGTTAAATATGACCTGAACCAATCTTCAGATACTCCTCATTTCCACAGAAATTTAAATTAGCTAACAAAATTTAATGATGCACGCAATCAAAAACCTTAGCCAAATCATTGAAAATTCCTCCAATGTGCACTTTTTGGTTAATAAGTTTGAATACCCTACATGTTAGTCTGAAAGCAGCATCTTCAGTTGGTATCCTTTTCCTAGAACCGTACTGTTGTGTGCCCAGTAATCTGTTAGTATGCAGGTGTTGGCTTAATCTACTGTGCAGAGCTTTCTTGAGTACCTTAGAATATATTGCTAATAATGAGATAAACCTGGAATTTGTCATTCAAGTTTTGTCTCCTTTCTCATAAAGTGGTTTTGCTACTGCAATTTTAAGACGGCCAGGAAAAATACTTGTGTACAGTGAGTGATTATAAATGTAGCTTAATGGGTGACCAATGAAAGATGCACAAGCTTTTAATGTTTTACTTGTTATTTCTTCATAACCTGATGACTTTGTTGGCTTTAGGGAATGTATTTTACTTTTTATCTCAGCTTCAGTGACTGGGATTATTTTTATCCGCTCTTTAATCTGATATTTACACCTGGGCACGCATTTTGCTGACCCTGCTCACGAATTGTATCAGTACTCCCTAAGGATGGCTCCTTGAGGGCTGAAATTCATAGGAGTCTAACAGTGTGAATAATGTGGTATTAACGTATGTAGTGCATCCAGTCGGATGTTTAATTAAAACGGTGACATCAGTACACGGATATGAACAAGATAAACTGTTTTCAGTTCAGAATGACTAGTCTGCGGGCAGAGATTCGAAAACGGGACCCGCATATGATGGGCAGGAAACAACTCACTTGTGGCTTGTTTTGAAAGAGTGTACAATCTCCGTCCCCTGTAATGTGGAAGGCATGTTTAGCTTGGTTCAACTGTTATTCTGTGTTAACGTATTATAGAAAATGAGCCTTCAAAATTAATCTGTATGTGTCTGTCTCTCTATCTCTCTGTCTACAAACACACACACACACACACACACACACACACACACACACACACACACACACAGAGGGGTGCAAAGTAGGACCCTCAAAATTCTAGGCGTCTGAAGGGTGATATGAAACCTGGCCCGTAGCCAGCCCTTCAACGCAAAGTGCAACGGCTTCCATTGCGGGTGCATTTATATACGTATATAATGCTCTATTATCTATCTATATATATAGTGTGTAAGGAAGGATTGTGATTTTGTCATGTGGTCAATAGTAAATAAGACAGGCAATGTGCGTATAACATAACGCTTTCGTGCAACCATTGTTGCCATGGAAAAGCAATAAGTATTACACATTACGAAGTGTGTCTGTAGTCTTAGGTATCCGGCATGCAATATGCATGCCCAGTATTGTCATTTGTGGTCTGTCCAGCTCTACCATCTTTTTTCACATTACCTCATAAATGGCAGGATTTTTTTTTAAGTTACTGAACATAAAATGTATGTTTCGATTTTGTTTATAACTTTTGTCTGAAACATTTCTCATTCTAAGAAGAATGAAGCGAGATATGATTATAAATGTGTATTGTTTTTCGTGTAATATTGGGGAACAAATTTAACAAATCAAAATTCTATTCAGGAAGAAATTAAGAGCAGATTGAAGTCAGGGAATGCTTGCTAACATTCGGTGCAGAATCTTTGTTTTACAGTTTGCTATAAAAAACTTAAAGATTAAGATATACAGAACTATAATTCTGCCCGTTGTGTTGTGTGGGTGTGAAACTTGGTCGCTGACATTGAGGGAGGAACGCAAGCTGAGGGTGTTTGAGAATAGGGTGCTGAGGAGAATATTTGGGTCTAGGAGGGACGAGGTGATAGGGGATTGGAGGAAGCTGCATAATGAGGAGCTGAATGATCTGTACTGCTCACCCAATATTAATCGGGTGATAAAATCGAGAAGAATGAGATGGGTGTGACATGTGGTGCGTATGGGGGAGGGGATAGGGCTATACAGGGTTTTGGTGGGGAAGTCTGAGGGAAAGAGACCACTTGGGAGACCCAGACGTAGATGGTATGATAATATTAAGATGGATTTTCAGGAGGTAGGATGTGAGGGTATGGATTGGATCGAGCTGGCTCAGGATAGGGACAGGTGGCGGACACTTGTGAAAACGGTAATGAACCTGCGGTTTCCATAAAATGTGGGGAATTTCTTGACTAGCTGAAAACCGGTTAGCTTCTCAAGAAGGCCTTTGCTCCATGGAGTAAGTAAGTAAGTATTGCATTTCATGTAAAGTACCCCTTATTCTTGTTCGATTTTAATGAAACTCGCATTTTCTCGAAATATTTTCGAAAAATACTAAAACTTCAAATTTCATGAAAACCCGTTTAGTGGGAGCCGAGTTCCATGTGGACAGACAGACAGACAGGCATAACAAAGTTAATAGTCGCTTTTTGCAATTCTGCGAACGTGCCTAAAAATTGTTAATTATCTTAAGTTTGTTTTTGTGTTTGAAACGGTTATTGATGTGTTAGATGTAGTTGCATGCAGAATGTTATTGGATGCTCTGCCGGGGGAGCAGCGGGCACGTGGATACTTTACAGTAACGTGTATGTCAGTCTGCAGTGCTAGTGGGCCAAGGCCTCCTCGTTGTGGAGGATTCATGATCATAGACGCATCACAGTCGGTAGGATTCCTCGGGATGAGTGATCAGCCCGACGTAGAGACCTCTACCTGACAACTCACAACATTCACAAGAGAAAGACATCCATGCCCCCGGCGGGATTCGAGACCATAATTCCAGCAAGCTTACGGCAGCAGGCCCACGCCTTAGACAGCGCGGCCACTAGGATTGTTCCCGTAACTTTACAAGACGTTAAAAAATACGAGTTAATATTAAATTACGAAGAAGTATGCTGTTTTCTTGGACATGACACGGTGTAGTATGGTAGAAATTGATCGACCTTCCTGTGAAATGTATCTTAAATTTCTACCCAGTTACACTATAACTCAGTCAGACAGTAATCTTCATAGTCACCGCTGTGAGAACCTGATTTCACAGTTTTAAAGAATATCGCGTAGAACAGGGGTGTCCAGTATGATAGTCCTATGAAGAAGCAGATGTTTGTTACAAATCGAGAAGAGCAATGATGAGCATATTTTGTCGTAAGCGGGCCAGTTTAACGACCTCTAAACTCCGACGGGCTGCACATTAAATTCGTATTTCGTGAACAACATTTTACATTAAACCTTTAAGCGACTAAGCCCGTAGGATTCGGTTTTATTTCGAAGGATGGCATAATGTCCGTGATAAGTTTGCCAGTGTCTTTATCGCGAAATCTGATCATCCTGAGTAGTGTAAGCAGCAAAAACACGGAGGCAGTTTTCCGATCTCTCGTGGCGGAATCAATTACTAGATTGCTCTTGAACACTTCCAGTTACTGGAGGAACTGTTTACATAACATGTGTGCAAAAAGGCTTGTCTTTCACTATGTACGATCTTCAAGCACTGTAAACTTGTCAGCAAATCAAATAGAGTATTTAGTCAGCCAGTTTGTAGAGAAGGCTGCATTTGCTTAACGTCGGGTTATTTGCAGTTCACAGCCTTTATGTCGAGTTCTAGGAACTATACTTATGTACCTACGTCCTGCACTGCAACCTACCATCTGTATTTTCAGTCTTAAAACACCCGTTTCAAATCTTATAAGGAAATATAGTTTTAAATATTATATTAATATAATATAGATATTATTTCTTTCTTATATTTTCTATAAATTTTCACCGTTGTTTTGTGGGTTGAATTCTATTTTATTTTATTGATAAACAATAATTTGCCATTCGTCTGATTCATTAAATAGGTCATCTTTTACCTTAACAATTCAAAAAATTATTTCACACTTTCCTCATACCTGCATAAATCTATGAAAACCCAAATATATTTCCATCTATTTATATCTTGATGTACATGTGTTTCTGCATTCTGTAATAATACTGTCACGACACCCGCATTTCGCTATCATTCTGCCACATTAAATACTTTATAAAGCAATCAACTAATCCTTCCACGTCTAAATCCAGTTACTTCATAAAATTTAATTTCTGCTATCCACACCGTGTCACAATTTCATCAGAAACTCTTCATATCATCACCTTCACTCCCATCTTGTTTCTTCCATACCAACTCGAATCTCCGTAATATTTCTACTAATTCCTCTTTCAGCAGCATTAAGGAACCTCCATGATTTCTGCTTTTCACTGATCTTTTTCGAATAACCTTCATTACCTATCATAAATTCTCAGACCACATGTGTCTTATATCTCTACTTTGATCTCATTCCTCCTTTCACTTCTTTCCTCTTCTATCAATCGGTATTCCAGCCTACTTGACCACGTATCACTCGTAACTCTGCTTTGCCCTCCTTACTCGCCTCAGTCTTTTCCGCTTTTATCACTCGGCTTTCCACTCTTCGTATGCCTGCTACGCGAAACATCCTGCTGAACTGGCACTCCTGCGGATCACAGTAGCTGATAAAGAAATTGTCGTTCACCTTATCCCCGTACGTCTCAACACTGACCGTATTGTTTAATGACGTATGATTTTTGTTGTTGCTCTTTCTTGCCGAAGCTTCCAAGTCCCATCTGCCTCCGCCTTTCTGCGCCATTGACCTCCAACCTCCAAATTCCTCTCTAGTTCGAGTAGCTTCTTCTTTCCTCTGCGTTTCCGTTTCTCAATTACTGCGTCTCCTACAAATTTCAAGTCTGTATACACCTGCCAATGGATCGAGTGATGCGAACTATCTAGTGTGATTTCGAAAGAGTATAGTGGTGTTGACTAATCATGTGATGGTTCAGTGACATAATATCGGGATCTTGTTTTCTTTCCGCCCTTCATGACAAGCGGAGACACAATATTTGTCCATTGTTGGTGATAAACGAAGACACAACGCTGCCCGTTCATTGGTAATAAATGAAGACACACCGCTGCCCATTCATTGGTGATAAACGAAGACACACCACAGTTTCTTCACTGGTAATGGGCGAACACACCGCTGTTCCATCGTAGGTGATAAACGAAGGCACGCAATTTTTCCTTTGTTGGTAATGAGCGAAGACACCCGTGTTCCACAAATCGTGATAAACGAAGACACTTTTGTTTCTTCGTTGGTGATGACGAAGACACAGCACTGTTCCTCTTCGGTGAGGAGTGAAGACACATCACTTTCCTTCTTCGGTGACGAGTGAAGGCACACCACTTTGCGTCTCTGGGGTTGAGGAACACGGCACCACTATTTCGTCCGTCATCAGTACAGCTGGTTTCTGTGTTGGTATGTCCAAACTTTGCAGTGTTTTCGTATTTTCGTCAACTTTTAGTACAAATCTGCCTCCAATTACGGCAGATTCCTCTGTTCATTTACCTGCTTGTCGATTCCACGAAAACAAACAGCACGTTCTGCTTTACCGCCCACGCCGATGCATTACGTCCATTCGTAAAGAAAACTGTCTATTTTTGATTGGTTTTATTGTTAAGCTTTCTGCAATGTTGTTATAGACTTCCTAGACTTTTTTCCCATCTAATTTCAGAAATACGTTTCTTGTCAACCGCTGCCAGGCACTCTTTTATTATGTCCGCATCACTAGAAGGTTTGGTATTTTTTTTTTATAAAATCTGAGAATTCTCAAACTAGCTCTCTACTGTCTTACTTTATGGTTTAAGTTTTGAATAAACTTTGTCGTTAACTAAGACGGCTTTGAAGTTGAGCTGCTTTTTGCCAGTGGCTTATGCTTTTTTAAAGTAGAGACATTCTCGTTAGAAACGATTCAAACAACAGCACATTTGATACAACAAATAAATATTCATCATTTCACATAATTTGAAATGTGATTTTCATGAAAAACGTTTCGTCATCTCGGCCATATATAGGTCCATATATGGCTCTGATTGTATTCTTCAGTAACATTTTTGAACTACGAAATTAAATATCGCTTACTTACAGCCAACTGCGCTCGCGAAACTCGCCATGTCATTGTTGTACGTGCTACCTAGATGTGTTTGTTGTTATCTTCATTTTGCTCAGTGATACTGTGCTAAGAGGGCACACAGATTTAAATATCGCTGTACAATCATGTTGTCTTTTTGAACGAATCACGAGTATTTGAAAACGTCTTTTGAATCCAACAACACGACAATCAAAATAATGCTATCTGCCTTCAATCTGACAAAGAAATAACATTTGTAGTAAGCTATGGATAATGCTACATATCTCAGCCAATCGGGACAAATTTTGACACGTATGTTAAAAGAAGCGCCGCGGATCGAATTGATCCTGTTTCACGGGTATTGATGTCATATATCCTGAATACCGGATACTACGTATCCGCTGTAGTATATGTATATATATATATATATATATATATATGTGTGTGTGTGTGTATGTGTGTATGTATGACAAAAAGTTTTAGTTTTAAGTGTAAATATTTTAATTCTAATAGTTTATGTGTATTAATTTAACGTATTTTGGACATGTTATTTCGAACTAGTAGGATATTTGTAGAGTTTTATTAGTGGAATTCATTCGCGGGCCGAACCGCTAAGTCTGGCGAGCCAGCAGTTTGCTTATCACTCCTTCAGAGGATCATTTGGATGAATAAAACTCACAGTGTATTAATTTTATATATTTATTTATTTATTATACGTTATTATTAGTTTACCTTGTTCTTTAGTAAAAGTTGATGGGATGGAACGAAGTCTGAACAAACACAATGCAAGACATTCCAGAACGAAGCCAAGCCAAAACCTTAGCAACGTTCTGTGACAATATTATTATTCATATCGTTGCGTCTTTTGTTTTATTTTATTTTGAATTCTCTTTAATTATTTGGAAAGAGAATCTAAGCGAGGAACGAACAGTGGCGTAAATGTCTGAAAGAATAAAGTGCGGTTCAAACATAACATTTTGCAAAGTATAATTAGTTATTCCAATAGGGACGTCAAGCGATTTTAAAACTCATATCGATTTGTAATTTCTGCATCTATGTTGCCTGTTTCTTAATCCCTGTCCCGTGCCGTGGTGTGTTTTCGGTATGGCTATCAATTTGTTTCAAAGTTGTATAATGCTGTGTAAAGCTGGTGAATTTTAAAGTATACAGACACGTCACGTCCATATATAAAAAACCAAAAATAAATTCACAAGGATTTAAATCTACGCCATTAAAATATCAACATGTACAAACGAGGTACCTTGTTCGTTAAAAATTTTATTTTTGCTTTGCATTTGGTTAAGATCGTGATAAGTTAAATTCAGAATTATATTTATAAATATCGGTACAGAATATTTTAGTCGATATCATATCGCATTATTGATACAGACTAGCGTATTATTTTTATTTTAATCGGTATCGGTGTTAAACTTTTTTCGATATACCGAAAATACAATACAAGAGGTGTGCCGTTGATAATATCGATATCAAATTGTTTAGTGGATATAATAATTTTATATCAATTAACGTCCTTAGTTTTGATTTATGAATATCGATAGAAAATATTTTGGTTGATATATCGAAATATTGGTATCGGTTGACATTCCTAAGACACTTTACTCTCCAGGGCTTTGTTCGTTCCCCTCTCTGTCAATAAGAAAAAGGAACTATGTAATTGTAACAATTCTAACTCGATAGAGATAAGACAGCAGATACAGATTATCCAACTTGTGCTGCAGTAACCGGATATTGTGATTGATGGTAAGAACATTTGCTGAGCCCCCGGTTACTGCAGGCACAACGAATCTGCTCTTTTTCTTTTAAAAAAATCATACAGCCCGTATCAAAGAAATGTTGGTATTTAGTGGCATTGTTCATGATAGTAATATATACCCTACCTAGTAACAATCTATTTGTTAACGAAATATAAATGATTTAGTCTGAAGCACGGCTACACCATCAGTTGGGCACAATTCCTATCCTCTTTTGATATGATATTATGATTCAGCACAGTTGAATCAGATGTCTTGATGTTGACGCCCTTTGTTGTCACAGATGAAGCAATGTGCAAATTAACAACTGTTTCTTTTTTTGAACTGCTTTTTCATCGTCTCTCACTCTTTTGTTTCTTTTCGGCGGATTTATTTTATTAGATTGGCAGCACAAGTCCCCTGCACATAAATGCTGAGCGCCTGTGTACGATTTGCCTTATGCTGAAGCGTCCAGCGCTTTTAAATTGATCGTTGGTAGCAGGCTTTTATTTATTGTTTAGTAGGATGAATAAATATAAAAATAACAAAGAAATAAGTTATGTTTTTGAACTTGTCGGTACACAAATTATGTAACATGTGAATTACAAAGTGATTAAGAGAAAGATGTGTCGACATGATAGGTTTAGAATAATTCCACTACGATTCTCTTTGAATGAGTGTACACACATAAATATTTTTTACTCTGCGATTAATTTTTTTTAAATTATGGTTTTATACCAGAGTATTTATAAACAAACAAGACCATATATATAATGACATTGTTGTGTCATATCGGTATTATTCAAAGCTTTGGAAGTTACTTCTTATAGGCTACTTATATTTACTGTCTTTTTAAATATGATCTTTATTAAACTAAATTTACTTTACACTTCTTACCCGCGTACGTGCTGATACTGTCTTCCCCAGAACTATTATATTTCAAGGAAATGCGACCTTTTACTCATAATCTTACTGGTTGATACTCTGCACAGAGCAGTGTTCCTAAAAAATTTGCATCAGTTTACATTGTATATGATTATGTTACAATTTTATATTTCATAATATTAAAACGTTTGTTTGAGTGTAATCGAATTTAATATGATTTCTGATATTGTATAGAGATTGCTTTACATTTTTCATTTATTCTTCGACCTCCATAAAGTATTATATGACGGGTAAACTAATTAAAATTTTTCAAACCCTTTTAAATATATGAAGTATGAAATATCTCTTTGGCTGTAAATAAAACCAGAGTAAACGTCAGATAGACCTAGTTGTGTCTAATAATTTCGCGGGTTATGTAGATCTGACCTTATAGCCCATATCCACCATTTTAAGATTTTTAATGCGAAGCAGCATGTAACAAAACTGTTTTCTGTAAAGAACAGGAACAGCGAAGTGGTGAATCCACACAGAGAACCACAAATCTTAGTCAGTAAGATTTATCAAGAGTACGTCCACTAAAAGAGGACGTGTTTATAACGGGCGAATTTCTTACGAGGTAGCCAATAAAAGTTCTCAAGTGAAGCTTTCTTTATAACGACTAGGATTGGTGTAGATTTTATTTAGTTATTTAAACAATTTTTGAGTATCTTATTTTCAATTGACAAGATCTCATTGCAGTGACTAATGTAAATTGTGAAAATGTTAAGGGAGGGCCCTGTTGTATTATGTAACTAATTGTATTTATTTTTAAAAATGAATGCATGATTGAGTTTTATACGTACGAAAACCTGTAAACATAAACTTTTTAGTTCTAAAAATAATTTCATAATCAGTTTGGTTCAACGTGCGTGGTATCAGACACCAAAGAAAAATGCGATTAGAAAGAACTTATATTTTTACAGTTAGAATCAAACGCTTATCTGCCTTAACGTAAAATAATTAGAACAGATTTATTGCTTTTTAGAATGTTGGAATTCTTGGTTTAAAACCCCTACTGTTATGACTAAATTTTAGTCTTACTTGGAGAGAATTTTTCTGATCAGAGAGAAACAATTACTTGTTTCACTCTTCGAGTGGATAATAAAAAAATCCTGTGGATGTTTTCATACGACCAGTGAGTCCAGGTTTGAAGTTTTAGGTAACACTGCTGTAGTACAAGTAAGTAACAATTTATCTTCCTATCACAGCGGAATAGGGGAATTGATCATCAGTCCTTGAACTGTATTTCTAGATATTCCAAATGAATAGTTTAAGAAGCATAAAAGAGTAAATTTAAAAATATACAAACTTATTCGAATAAGGTCAGCATTTCCCCATTGTAACTGTAGACACATACTCGAATGTTGGAAATTTGTACATAACCGAACAAATGATTCTAGTCGTCCGTCATGTAAACCTTGTCGTATTTTTCCCATTGTAAATCGTACCGAAGCCAGAAGACAGATAAAAGTTTTCGTGTCCTAACAAATGGACATCCTGACGCTCTAAACGGTGGCACATAGTTGAACGTGTCCTATCAAATAAGCGTCTTAACGCTGCAAAAGGAGACACATAGCCGAAAGTATTCTACCCAATGAGTATCCCCTCGAAAAAAAGGAGATATATGGCTGAAATTATTCTACAAAATGAGTATCCCCTTGAAGAGAAAGGAGACACATAGCTGAAACTATTCTACCAAATGAGTATCCACGCGAAGAGAAAGGAGACATATAGCTGAAAGTATTCTACCAAATGTGTATCCCCTCGAAGAGAAGGGAGACATATAGCTGAAAGTATTTTACCAAATGAGTATCCTCTCGAAGAGAAGGGAGACATATAGCTGAAAGTATTCTACTAAATGAGTATCCACGCGAAGAGAAAGGAGACACATAGCTGAAACTATTCTATCAAATGAGTATCCACACGAAGAGAAATGAGACATATAGCTGAAAGCATTCTACCAAATGAGTATCCCCTCGAAGAGAAGGGAGACATATAGCTGAAAGTATTTTACCAAATGAGTATCCTCTCGAAGAGAAGGGAGACATATCGCTGAAAGTTTTCTACTAAATGAGTATCCACGCGAAGGGAAAGGAGACATATAGCTGAA
>Ga0123357_10007452_pt1 | contig 13526 bp, 9 predicted proteins | sample TergutEmb28metaG_FD_89873 | JGI IMG/M metagenome (GOLD analysis project Ga0123357, IMG submission 89873) | Embiratermes neotenicus P4 segment gut microbial communities from Petit-Saut dam, French Guiana - Emb289 P4 | ecosystem: Host-associated > Arthropoda: Insects > Digestive system > Gut ...
AAACATGTTGAGCATTAAATAAAGAAATAATAAAGCAAGTGACATCAAGTTGGTCTCTCTTTACTCAACTATCAAGATGATGCACGGTCCAATAAACATACGATTTTAATAGTATTATAAAAGTCTACTCAAAAGATTACCAGGTTTTCACACATCCTCTATCACCTGAGGTAGGAGAAAATAATCTCTAGACACCCACTGTTATCAGCAGCAAGGATAGCAGAGTTACTATAATATTGTGTCTTTTGGCAGGACAACAAAGGGATCATGGTTCAATTCTCAGCAGCAATATGATATTTTTCTCCTTTTCAAAGCCTAGAGACCAAATATGGGGCCCACAAATCTACTATTCAGTGGGGACTGAGGTATCTTACCCTGGAGGTCAAGCAGGCAGGGCATGAAGCTAACCACTCACATCATTTCAGAGATGAGATTTACGAAGTCATGGATCACTTCCAAATACACCTTCATGGCATTATGCTTAACTAAGCACAGAGATAAAATGAAATTTATGCTGTTTATCTTTTCTCGATGCTGTTACTTTCTCCTTGTAAGAGCATTATACCAAGTAAAAGGTAAATTTCAGTTATTAAGAGGAATGTTATATTTATGCAAACCAGGCAATCATTAATATTTGATATTTCTCATTCTAATATGTGTAGTAAGAAAAGAATGAGTTTTCATGCTATGGGACAGTGAGGTGTAATAATTTAAAACCACCGCACATATTAAGTGCAGGAACTGTTACAAGCAGTCCTCATCTCATTTGTCCTACAGATATCCCACATTCACAGCTTGTAACCTTCTCTATTATTTGCAGACCATATCCTAGAAATCCTAAAAGGACTTGCAGAAAGTAATTGGTGCTTCAGTCACATAATCAAATTTTATTCTTGTTAAGTTTCTGAGTTAAAAGGAGAGGTCTGTTCTACTCAGCAGACATGCTTTCTGGTCCTGTAAGTAACAAAGTTAAATGCAATAGACTTCTATTTACCTACCACAAATAGCAGAATCTCTCAGTCAGAGCAAAATCATAAGTATTCACTCACTCCACTTTCACCATCCTCCATGACTGGGTTTGGATTACTATTTGCTGATATATAATAATGTGAACATTTGGTCTTATTTGCCACTTTTAAATCCACGTTTTGGCAAAAGGAAGTAGGACTTTGTATTAACAGCATCTCTCTTAACGAAATTTGATCCTTACATTTCACAGTATTCACACCAAATTTTCCAGACAACATTTATGTATTTCAACACATACCAAAGTGCACACATCAAATGAGGAAGGAATATGTCAAGAGCAAAACTACTTATAAGCGTAGTTCAATGTACACCCAAAAGAATGCTGGTACATGCACAAATGTTGATGATCTAAAATGCTTTAATAAAGACCTGAGGTCAAATTTCATCAAATGCAATTATGGAACTAGTATCTGTTCATGACCACTACCATCTTCTGAAATGTCAAACTATGTAGGCGGACATTTCAGAGAAATGTCCTGCTGCCATCTTTAGGGTAGACACTGAGGTAGTGCAGATTACCAGCAATTGTTACATGATAAATAACCATGTATATGTCCTGATTTATTGCATACAGTGATTACAATTTGCAAATCAAGGCTATAATTAGAAACGTCTACCACAGTACAGCACAGAATGTATAATGAGACGCTTGTTGTAATAGGACCACAGATTTGATACATTAAGAAAGCTATAATACAAACTGTATTGTGCAGATGGGACAATAATACTGCTCATCTTTGTCAGGTAATATTGCACTAGAGAACACAGTAAACTGTAACAAAGAATATATACAAGTCATACCATTAACATTCAATTCTTCTTTTAATCACAGCAATTATTTTTGCTTGAAATGGATCTTAATTCAATCCCCAACTTGGGTTTTCAAGGACAATATATTTTGAAGAGCTCATAAAGAATTTTAACAACAACATGGAAGATGTTGGGTTGTGATGCTATATCACTGGATGAGTAATGCATTATGTTTTCAAAGGGCCAAAGTATGTTCATATTTGGTGTCAAGCAGTCCATGAAGAATAACTCCTGATATATATCCAGCTATCTCTCGAGGACATACATAGAATAAAAGCAAATGGACAAATATGTATTTGTCTGTTGGGTGAATACGACAGTATTGAAGCTATTTGATTAAACTGAATGCAGCAGCAAATAACATAACTGTAATATGATGGGGTCAAAATTTCCAGACTTAATTCATTACCTTAAAGAGAGCAAAATATGAATGCAAGGTATCTTCTAGACCCTCTGAATATTCCTGCAAGAATATGTGTGGTTGAAGCAACTCTAGAATGCCTACAACTTGGTGGAAGAGATTCAGGTGATTCTGTGATCGGAACACTGCAAAGTCCAAGTGCGCTCTTCCTCGCAATGCTGCTGCCAGCATGGGTAACTGCCTGTAACACACACAATAAGATAAAACTGGTATTCACAAATGTTGCATTATTTCTTCCCCACACAGCTTTAATATGAACATACTTAAAAGTGGACTAAGAGTTAGTGTACTTCCAACATTCAAATCTTGGGCCCATCTTGGTCAACAGCTGTTAGTACCCACTAGCATAGTACATAATTCAGAAAGGAAACACCATTAATCCAGTTCTAACGGAATAAACATATAAACAAAAATCATATGGTGATATGTACATGTCAACAAGAGAATAATTCTGAAATGGTCTGTTGCAGATCACATTAAAGTAAAATTGCACTATTTGTGAGGGTTTCACTTATGAAAAGTCCCATAAACAATGCAACCACAATGTACAAATTTAAGACCTAATGGGCAAAATGGGATTAGAGGACCCACACACACAAAATCATGATAATGTGTAAACAAGACAATATTTGTGTTGGTGCTAACTTACAAAGATGATGGTGTTCCAGGGTGAAAGCTGTCAGGCTTATCAAACAATAGTGTGTATGGTGGAGATAAGAGAGAAGATTGGGTGAAGAAAGGTGTGAAATTCAACTTGTTGCCTTCTGCGTATCCTTATACACCTTTTTGTATTGCACCATAACAGCCTCCATCTCACTCTTCCAGCAATACACACAAGGCCCTTTCCACCTCTCGGAGGAAGGCAATATGATGACTTACACAAGAAATTTTTGCACTCAATGGAGCAATTGCTTTAACACTTCTCTGACCATGTTTCCATTTCTCCTGATGAAGTATATCACTGATTCATTTATATCAAAATGGCATCCAACTACAGCACTGGTCATTCCCCTGTCCATCAACAGGTACATCACAATTTCCAGACAAAATATGGGGCAGATCTGGCCTCCTGTGTATTACCCCTGTGCCAACACTAGGGCGACAATGAAGGAGTGAGGGATCTAGACCATACACACAATGAGTGCCACAATAATTCTTGTGCAAATAAGCAGAACTATAATTACAATGTACAGACCTGCAATAAAGATGGTCTGCTGTACAAACCTAACCACATTCCAGGCTGTATGTTAGCTTATCGCACAATATTACTTCTTCATCCCAATTGCATCTCATAGGCCATGATACATTATGGCAGGCACTTGTGAATACGGTGATGAAATTTCGGGTTCCATAAAGTGTGGAGAATTTCTTGACTAGCTGCAGAACCAGTTAGCTTCTCAAGAAGGACTCTGCTCCATGGAGTATGGCCATGATACATTTCAGTGCCTTTAGTTTAATTCCTTTATTTGCACTGTTTTAGTATGTTCTGATGCATGCATATTTTCTATGTTATATGCCCATGCCAAGGAACGCTTGACATTAAATGGTACACATCAACTGTTGGTTTATGCTGATGATGTTAATATATTAGGCGGAAGCGTATGTACTATATAGAAAAACAAGGAAGCTTTGGTAGTCGCTAGTTAGGAGATTGGTCTAGAAGTAAATGCTGATAAAACTATGTACATTGTCATGTCTCAAGATCAGAATGCAGGACAAAATCCAAATATCAAGATTGATAATAGCTCCTTTGCAGAGGTGGATGAGATCAAATACTGGGAACAACCTTAACAAAACAAAATTCTATTCAAGAAGAAATTAAGAGCAGACTGAAGTCAGGGAATGCTTGCTATCATTCAGTGCAGAAACTTTTGCCTTCCAGGTTCCTACATAAAATACAAAGATTAAGATATACAGAACTATAATATTGCCTGTTAATGTGTATGGGTGTGAAATGTGGTCGCTCATAATGAGGGAGGAACGTAGGTTCAGGATAATTGAGAATAGGGTGTTGAAAATATTTGGGCCTAAGAGGGATGAGGTAACAAGATAGTGAAGAAAAATGCATCATAAGGAGGTTAATGATCTGTACTCCTCACCCAATATTATTCGGGTGATCAAATCAAGAAGAATGTGATGGGAAGGGCATGTAGCATGTATGGGGGAAAGCAGAGGTGTATACAGGGTTTTGATGGGGTCAACTGAGGAAAAGAGACTATTGGAAGACCCAGGCATAGATGGGGGGATAATAATAAGATGGATCTTCAGGAAGTGGGATGTGGGGGAATGGGCTGGATCGATTTGACTCAGAATAGGGACAGGTGGCGGGCACTTGTGAATGCAGTAATGAACCTTCAGGTTACATAAAATGCGGGGAATTTCTTGACTAGCTGAGAACTGGTTAGCGCCTCAAAAAGGACTCTGCTCCATGGAGTAAGTAATTAAATAAGTAAGTAATTAAGTAAGTAAGTAAATAAGTAAGTAGGTAAGTATGTACATGCCACGGCTCAAGCAGTTTATCACCAGCCTCTTACTGTTCAAACCAAGCCACTCCTTGCGGGATTTGTTGTGGGCAAAGTGGAACCAGGACAGGATTTTCTGTGACCCCCCATAAGTATCATTCTTCCAGTAGGCCACAAGCATTCAACCATTTGCCACCCCTACTATGTAATACTAGTAACCAATAGTGTCATTAAAAACTCGCTGTAAAAAATGAACCTTGATATTCTTCACACTGTCAACACCAATGAGATGGATATTTTATGTAACTTTCACGCTATGTCTTGAACACATATGACAAAGACAGCGTAATATAAAAAGCATTTTGGTTATTTACATTTCATGCATTTGAAATTTTGTGGCCTGATATCTGAATGATGCCAGAACATGTATTCCATTACTAAACACTGTGTTACCTGTGTCAGAATTAACTTAAATCTGTCATATGTGCTTCTTGCTAGTACTTCCAATATCCACACAATGGAAGCGATGTTAGGAATACCAAATAGCAAGTGCTCAAGTACAGTAGAGAGGAAAAATAACACTTACAATGAAAAATAATCATAACATACTAATTAGAACCTTTCTGCACTGAAGAACTGCAGTTAACAGCCATCAACACAACCATTTAATCTAAGTTGCTGCCAGTTTAAACTGTACAGATTCACTGTATGGGTGAAACTCAAGTTCTATATATCATCAATTCATTTATGAACTGATATGTCTCAACATAGTCATCTCCATAAACTATTCCCATTAATTACACATACCACAAATCAACAGAAATATAGAATTCTTTAACATGACAAACTGCAGTTGATGTATTTCATCAGTAAGTGATGACGATCACATTTATTTGAACATTCCTTACAGTTATAGACTTTTACCTCAACACTAATATTGGATGTGCTGATGCCATCTTACGGGCAAGAAGTTCATAGTCCTGAGATCGTCGAGTCCAGTCTTTGCTCTGTGATGTAGCAGTAAGAGCAGTGAAGAGTATATGTGACATACCATCCAGGATACTGCTACTCCACTCTGTGATAAAAGGAGATACACTGCACTTTTAAAACTACAATAAGGCAACCATATCATCCATATACTCACTACGAAACATGTCACAGGATGTGGCTAGTAAGGATAGCTATCATGACCAACAACATTATCAGATGTTCTCAGACATATTCACAGTCATATAGTTCTAGAATGCAAATCATAAATACAATATAACAAATATGCTGTGGATATAAGTATGGCAGAACATCATTTACTGTACGAACAGTTATCACAAAACAAAAATCTCTCTAATGTCAATTCCCTCATGATCATATCTGATACTAGGACGCATTACAAACCACTGACATTAAATTCTATATATTACTTACTCCTTACGTACTCCATGGTGCAGAGTCCTTCTTGGGAAGCTAACTGGTTTGCAGCTAGTCAAGAAATTCCCCACATTTCACGGAACCCGAAGGTTCATTACCGCACTCACAAGCGTCTGCCACAAATTCTATATATTAAATTTGTAAAATAAGGCCAACTGAAATTTCGATTGGAATAATTTCTTTCATGATATCTTCCCATTGCTTTCATACTCTTATCTCCTCCTCTTATTTCTGAAGCATTCCTTTCTCATAATTTTAATTTTTCTGTAATATTGATGCTCCTTCACACTTCCTTTTTTTTAACTTTGACCTATGCTTTGTTAAAGCAGTGAATTAAGCTTAAGTTAGTGTCTTCTGAAAGGCTACAATGTGTTGCTTATGTATGAATGTACTCACTGCACCACGTCGGACAGAACAGTCCTTTTACAGTCACTTCTGCCAGCACATTAAATCTCAAACAGTGAATTAAAACATATTTTCATGCATATCATGGCATATCTTGAACAAACACCAGCATATACATCATAAATACATGCTTAATGATATCCACCCTATGCCAGTTACTCAGTGTCCATGAAGTCTCTACTCTCTGTCCTGATGTGCACGCACACATACACGAAACAGATCTTGTATATAAAAAAAATTCACTTTCTTTACATATGGCTGAATTTTCACTTGATTTTATCGGACACTGAACACAACATTTAATATATAGCTGTACGTTAGAAAAACTAGCCTTTGGCATGTGACAGAGAAGTACGTACACAGACATCACATTAGAAGACAACCATTGCTAGTCACTTGCTGTGTGGTCTGTTATGCTGCACCCATATGCCCACTCTATGCCAAGCTGACATACAATTTATCACATAAAAGGTATGTTCAAAAAGATACCAAACTTTTTAAATAGCATGCCAACCAGCATAGGGAGAGCGCTGCGGCTACTGAGTGCACTTAGCATCAGGTTTTGACACCAAATTGCCATTTGTCCCATTTTGCTATGAGCATTAGCCATCGAGCTATATCCGCTGAACTGAGCACGTGCACAAGCTGTTCGTTGGATTAGTGACATAGTGACAATGAAAGAGCTTGAAGAACAACATGTGTGTGTGAAATTTTGCTGCAAACTTGGTAAAAATTTTACAGATATTTCAATTGCTTAACCAAGCATACGCGGAGGACTGTATGAGCTGAACGCAGTGCTATGAGTGGTTTAAGCATTTCTTTCCAGCATGTTCTTTACATGTGGTGAGTAAATAATATTAACTGTGATATGGACCCCAACTCATGGCAGATTGGAAGAATGGTAATTGCTGGACTTCCTACTGTCATGTGAAATGGTCAGATTGATGAGTGATGTAATCTGTCAGACAATATAATAACACTGTACATACATTCAGTTTTTATGGCACTACTGATGTTTTGTACCAGTTATTTTCAATTTTAACACACTAGTGAGTTGAAGAAATGTTCTTGCTAACTTCCCTGGGAATCAGATCCCTATGCATGTTCTACACAAAGTATATTTCACCTCCAAAACCAAATGCAATGGAGAGAAATAAGAAGAAAAAACATGTACTTTACATGCCTTCAGATCTTCTACTACGTACTTCTAAAATACACCAAGCGATGGCAACAGAGACCTAGGACCTGCATGTAATATGTAAATGAATGCAGCCTATCAAAAATTTGTTAAAATTCTGCCATTTTCTTACTTTAGTACTGTAAAAAACTGTCCAGTATTGCTATGTTCAGTTCTTTGTTTATATTACCAGTAACAGAGGCCCCTGCTAGGAAATTGTCCAGCTCTACATTCACAAGATGCTGTATCATGCTAGGTGTTCGCAGGTACAGTTTCAGCAGTAACTGGTGTGATATATCAGACTTCATTCTGAAAAACACATTAATGGATAATCTGCATTGCTTATTAAGTTATTCGATGACATTTCAAGTGGTAAGGTTAGAGTGCTGAATGATAAGTGTAGATAAAAGTAAATGGTAAGTTTGTAAGACCATTTGTCTGTGGATCTAAGTAATTGTGGCCTGTATTTAGGTATTATTCTGATAGGCACCTGATAAGAACTGAAATTATACCAGTAAGAAGAGCTGATAATGCACATGAATTCAATACGAGTACATCTCAACTTGTGTCTGAATTGCTTCTGATATACCAATCTGCTTAGTGTATCAGCAGCCTTCATGCTGAAGAATGATGCAATTCTGACAAGGTTACGTTCTAAATTAGGTGTAAGCAGAACTCACCAAGTGAACTTCCTTGCTACACAGATACTTCTTCTACAGCTGCCTTACTGTTACTTTATTTAATTACTGTATAGACTTTATATGTACAGTTTGTCTTTGTTAAATAAGTTGAATAAAACCTCAGAGTTTTGCACCACTGTTCGATTTCGTATTAACCTCCAAACAATGTTTCATACACAATCCATAGGAAAGTTTATGATCTAAGTCTGCACCAAATTTAATACAAGTCATTCATTATCACCGTCAAACTGAGAGGAAAATAAATGTGCTGCATGGCAACAGCATTATTACTTTACAGTCTACAAACAAATTTAACTTAACAAAAGTTGCATACTTCCCAAAAATCTATTACTACATATCACTTCAGGACTGTTCAATAAAGTGCCACTAGTGTCACACCCATCTCACAAGTTCACACATTCTACAGATTGTTATTATTGACTACAGGAAATGAAAACAATAAAGACATGACATTTTCATGACATCCAGAGGTCATAATGTAGCAAACCATCACTGTTCATGGGGATTATATTCTTGAAGACAACATGAAACATAAAACTGCAATGTGCAAATTAAGAGCTTGTGGGAAAAATGGGGTTCAGGGAACCAATGACCCACAAAATATGGTAACGTTTCAATTAAGGAATAAACATGAAACCATTAGTGTTTGCATTTATTAGAAAGGTTTTATGATGCAGCCCCCCAAAGCACAGCAACAGAAGGCAAAGGTGATACAATCCCCTGAAACTTTAAAATATGGAGAATTTTATCATTCTTCTATACGAATGTAAAGCACTGGAATTTTATCACCTCAATGGCCTGTCTCATTAAGGTTTAAAAGACATGTTGTGGTACACGGTCCTTCTCCTCAACTGTCTTCTTGAAGTACTCTGGACACTTAGCACTAGTCACATAATCAGCAGATGCTGATTAATATACTTACTCCAGATTCCACAGGCTCATTTACAAACCACCCTTTAATGGCATGGAAGCTGCCCTTCTCCTCATGCCCCAGACTCTGCATGGTAGTTCTATAACTACATGGCCTTCTCCTTAATCACTCTACAACTGACAACATTTTCTGTGTCTAATCTTCCAGCCACAATCCATACGACTCCCTCAAACTTTTTGGTGCAGGTGTCAAGCAACTTGCACAGGAAATTTTTGCAACTGATTGAGCATTGGTCTCAATGCTTACCCTGATATTGTCTTATTTTTTATGATGAGATGAACAGTCAATTGATTACACCATAATGGTGTGCAGTATGATGCCATGCCAGTGACTTGCATGTGGTATACTGCATGCAGTTTATATTTTTATTTTTCAAGCTGGACCCCCTCATCCTCCCACCCCCATCCCCCACCCCCAAACTTCAAACATTTTGAGTTTGCATTCTTCTGGGTCATTATGCAGCACATAGTGGTAATTCCTTGCTGACTTTTCGGGACAACCAATCGGTCCCAAAACATTGGTAATGAATTATCACTATACACTGTGTATGAACCCAGAACAGCGCAGATCTCATCTACATCACACATTCAAACATTTTGCTATTACACAGACATTTTTATTTAATTTATTTACACTTCTTTAACAATCACTGCAATCAAACCTAGGACTATATATATTAATCTGGCCTCAGAATAAATGATGTTCCAACATAAGTATAATTGTAATTTTACTGGTTCTTAAGAACACTAGCACTTACAAGGTTGGCACATGTAGCTGTGTTAAAGAATAATGAAGGTTCATAGTGTCAACAGTGTTAATTATTTCACTGGAATTATTAGATTATGAAACACAACAGGACATGTAACTTAAAACAACACTAACCCTGTTTTTGCAGACATAATACCAACAAGATATCTGGCTACTGCTGCCATTTCCTGTCCACCACTGGCACACTGTGGTAACAGGGCAAGGCGAGATTCCATTTTATCTAAAGCAGTCTGTTGTGAATGAGTTTCACCTTCTAGATGTGTCAGAACAGCTTCTTCAACAATATAACCAACCAGTGCCAATGTCTGAAACAACAAATGAACTCACACAATGCTTTTCTCACACGCACATAGGAAGGTACAGTTTAGAACCCAAAGAATACCTTTATACTACTACCACAATTCTGATGTAACAACCTCACATTTGTGTAATTTAAAAATTTTTCAATATGACCGTTTTCTGGGATGTCATGCTACGCAGTCTGGTGACACAAGCCTCTGAAATGTTGCAAACTACATAACATGGCATCACACCTCAAAACGCAGCAATCTTAAAAAATCAATTGACATTTCAACTATGCAATACCTGTACACAGCCCCAAGATACACCACCTCCACAGAGCTACTTTTCTATTTTCTCCAAAACTACACAAACAGGCACGCATGCACATATATACACACACACACACAGTCGTTCAGTTGAATTTGTATTTTACCACTCCTGACGTGTTCCCCACAGTTCAGATTCTTCACTGATTACTGTAACATACTCCACAAGGAGACAAAGCTTGTGCAACAGAAACAAAGTATCTACTTTTTGCAAAATAAGCATATGTGAACTGTGCAGGAATAAATTATGTGACACAATCTGACACAAATATTTTCTCTGATTTACATGTGAATGTTATAAAAGTGACAACTTACATATCTTTTTCCTTCAATATCATTGATTTAAAATTAATCATTCTCTAAAGGGTAAATAAGACTGGCAAACACAAATGCAGAAAAAGAGGAGAAGGGACGAGTAGGAGAAGGAAAACTAATAAAATGTTGATACGGACTGGAAACATGAGTTACAAAGATCTGGGCACATTTTATTAATACATATCCATGAATGTACTTTATTTTTGGGTATGGAGTAGTGATGGGAAAAATTCATATATAACATCATATTATTTATTGGGTGAGTGATTAGTCAGTTATATAAATATAGCTCTTTACCCATGTGCCAAGCCTCTCACCAGACTTCTTAAACTTAACAAAATGGGGCTTACAAAACAGACCAACCATAACCCTGCCTTTGAAGTTGCAACTTATTATTTCTCACACTTTATTCTTAATGCAAAATTCAATATTGTACACAAGACAGGTAATATACCTTTGCTATCTTATATATCAATGAAAGTGTTCATTAACAGCTGTGTGAAAAATGATAGGAACTGAACAGTTTACTGCAGCAATATATAATCCATCTGTAACTTCATACACACATCATTTTAAATCTTCAAATCTTCTGGGATGTTACACAGCATACAGTGATAGTTAGTTAGCGACGCTGCAGTACGACCTATCAGCCCCATATGTCTATCCTGCACAACATCCGAGAAGAGCAAAGATCTTGTTTACACACCGTTGCAGAAAACTGAAATCATGCACACTACTGCATGTCTTCTACTGCTCAAAACTGAAAATTAACATGGTAACTCAGACAAAGAAATTAAAGAACTGAATACCTCAACTCCCACACTAAACACACAGAATATGAAGAAGAGGAAGACATAAATAATAAAAATGTATACTCTTTTTTGCTATTTTGAAAATGGGGGCTCATGTAAAATTTGAGTGTACATAGAATTTAAACAAAATATGGTAGGTACTGGACCAATCATGGGAAAAAAGCCACAAACTATGAACTTAGTTAAAAATGTATAATATTTTTGTCTAGTCTATGAACCACAAAAAGTCTCAACTGAGATTTGAAACTGACAGGGAAAACCAGAGTACTCTTAAGAAATGCCTGTCCCAGTGTCACTTGGAATATCATGAATACAAATATGCCAATTTAACCACTACAACATAACATTTCATGCACTCACTGTGAATGGCATCATTATATAAATTTGTGTACATTCCCATATTTTGTAGAACTTTATACTGCACTCCTTCCAATACTGAATCACACACAGCCTTACCTGAGGTGGTGTGAGCCCCAGTATGTCTTCTGGGGAATGATGTTTGGGTGTACACTTCTCACGACCCTGCCAAAGTTTCGGGTGATAGGTGAGAGCCCATAAAAAGTCAAGTACAGCTGTTGGGTCATAGTTCTCATTACATTCAGCTAACAAATTTTCTAAGCAGCGGTGCAGCGTTCCCCAGCTTGCTTGATGTGTCAACAGAGTAAGCAGATATGGCTGACATGACTGGGTGGCTGAGCTTCCTAATTTTGAAACTGCCATTCGGTGCTTTGGAGATTTGGTAAACAGAAGCTGCATCTGAAATACAGTACAAGGTTTCTTCATACACACATACATACAATGCAACCTGATTAAGGTCTCCACACTCAAAAAGTTTTCCTGTCTCAGATGTCAGAATAATTTAACAGAGAGTAGAGAGTTTACCCTATGATCAGCCATTTAGGTACAGAGGGGGAGCTCTACCCCTTCTTTAACCTTGGCACTAGGTGGGGCAGGTGGTTAATGCCATGATATGACCGCTGTACCCCCAGGGAACGACCCAGTACCCAATGTACGGAATAATTTTTACCAAATTTTTCCCACACAACATATATATGTTGCTCTGTTAATGTTTCCCCTTTAAATGGATTTCCTGCTAAAAAGAACAAATATTTCAAGATGCAACCTTTTTCTTACCCATTTAATATGTTGTAGCATCAAAATCTTTAAAAAATTTCCCATTTGTTCAATTTGTTACGAAAATACAGTGAAAAAAATCCTACTGTCAGTTCATAAAAACTCATCTCCAAGGTCATTTCCACCAAGGATTTGAGGTACAGACAAGCAACTAAATGATAAAACATGGAAATGTGGGGTGGGAAATGAATTCACACTGCAAATATACAGCCATCTATTTCTACATGTGCATTTCACACAGCATGACACAGCATCAAGGTCTGTGTGCGTAATATATGTGAATCAGCACCAGTTCAAGGCAGTGCTTTCTGACCATGCCTGTTTTACTTTAATTTCAATACCTGAAGTACATTGTGTTCAAAATTTCTACTTTCTGTGTTCACTTCAAATTGCCTAAGTGTGTACAGCTTCCATCCTGTAGATCCATTAATTACTGAGCATGTGATTAGCATGCTTAATAAAGAAGGGGGGGGGGGAAATGGGCAAAAATTTAAACCCCCGTCAATAAAAAGAAATTGGAATTAAAAA
>Ga0123357_10007454_pt1 | contig 13526 bp, 14 predicted proteins | sample TergutEmb28metaG_FD_89873 | JGI IMG/M metagenome (GOLD analysis project Ga0123357, IMG submission 89873) | Embiratermes neotenicus P4 segment gut microbial communities from Petit-Saut dam, French Guiana - Emb289 P4 | ecosystem: Host-associated > Arthropoda: Insects > Digestive system > Gut ...
CCGCGACTACACGCGCGCCGGGGTCACCCACGCCGTCGTGTTGCCGGTCAACGACCTGGCGGACCTGTATTGCGGCCCCGCGAGCGTGGACCTCGCCGCCTACACAATCTTCCTGGCGGAACACGTGCGCCCGCTGCTCAGCCCGTGATCATGGAAAATGTGACAAGCTGGTGGCCATGAGCCTCGAGCCCACGCGACCAGCCATGACGCTCGCGACCGACGCCGGAGCGATTGGAACCGGAGCGGTTGGGGCCGGAGCGGTTGGGGCGGTGCGCGAGTTGGCGCTCAAGCCCCGCCTGCGTGGGTGGCTGCACGCGGGGATGGCGCCTGCGGTGCTCGCCGCCGGGATCGTGCTGATCACCCTCGCGCCGACGGCCAGCGCACGCGCCTCGTCGGTGATCTACATCGCGTGCGGGCTGGCGCTGTTCGCCACCAGCGGCGTGTACCACGTGGGCCGATGGGGCGCCCGCGCGCGTGATTGGCTCCGCCGCGCCGACCACGGCAACATCTACCTGCTCATCGCCGGCACCTACACCCCGGTGGTGGTGCTCGCGTTGAGCGGCGCGCTGCGGGTGTGGCTGCTGTGCGTGGTGTGGACGGGCGCGGCGCTCGGGGTGGGGATCCGCATGTTTTGGCCGGTCGCCCCCCGCTGGCTGTACACCGGGGTCTACATCATGCTCGGCTGGACCTTCGCGCCGGTGATCGGAAAACTGCTGCACGCGACCGGGGTCACCGTCTTCGTGCTGATCCTGGCCGGCGGGCTGGTCTACACCGCCGGCGCGGTCATCTACGCCAGGAAGCGGCCCGACCCGTCCCCCAAATGGTTCGGCTTCCACGAGATCTTCCATTCCTGCACCATCGCCGCCTGGATCTGCCAATACGTGGCGATCAGCTTCCTGATCTACCGCTTGCGTTAGCCGCCCCGCCCCGCGCCGCCCGCGCCGGGCGCCCCGCGCCGTCCTGGATCGCCCCAGCCCACCCTCCGGCACCCCCCCGACGCAAGGGAACGTCGAGCGAGTCGTGACCACCTCGCTGATCACGCAACCACGTCATACAACCTCTGATCAGGTCATACAACCATCTTTGGCTGCATGGTTGTATGACCTGATCGCCAGCACGCTGACCCACTTCACCATCGAGCTGCCGCGCTCGGCCGACGCGTCGCCCACCGCCACTCCGGCCGCACCGGCAGGACGCGGCGCCACATCGCTGACCCCGCGGCGGGCCGAAGTGCTCGGCCTGCTCCGGACTGGTCCCCGGTCCGCCGTCGATTTGGCCGCCGCGCTCAAGGTGACGCGGCAAGCCGTGCTCAAGCACCTCAACGCCCTTGAGGCGCTTGGCCTGGTCGCTCCCATCGGAAACCGCCGCGCCAAGTCCGTGCGATGGCAGACCACGAACCCTCAACCGCGCTGACGGTCAGGCCCGCGACCACGGTCAGCCCGCGACCAACAGCGCGCCACGCGCCTATCGCAGGTGTTTGAGGGCTTCCCGGCGGGACAGGCCGGACAGCCGGTCGCCGAGCCGGTCCACCTCGGCGCGCACCCAGTCGGGGTCCACCCGGGCGTAGTCGCGCAGCGCCCAACCGATCGCCTTGCGCAGCCAGAACGTCGAGTCGTCGACGTTCGCCGCGATGGCGTGCCGCAACAGCTCGGTGTCCAGCGTGTCGCGGTGGCCGACCTGGCAGACGACCGCGGCGCGGCGCACCCACGGGTCGTCGTCGGTCGCCCACTCTTGGACCACCGGGGTTAGGTCCGCGCGGTGGGCCACCAGCGCGGCGCCGAGCAGGTGCTGGGCGACCTCGTCCACATGGTCCCACCAGGCCCCGGTGACCACGAGGTGGCGGAACAGCGGCACCGACTCGGCGTCCAGCCAGGCCCGGGCGGCCTTGTGCTCGGCGATGGTCAGCGCGGCGTAGCGCTCCTCGCGGTAGGCCACGTGGTCCCACAGCTCAAGCACCGTGGCCTTCCACGACGCCCGGTCGGCCGGCCGCCAGTTCTTCAGCAGCGGTCGCAGCAGGCTTCGCAGCTGCGGCAGGGTGACGCCGCGGAACGGGATCTGCGACTTCATGTACCGCTGCTGGGCGGCGGCGCGCTCCGGCTCGCCCAGTTCGGCGAGCCCGCGGCGGATGGCGCCGGCAAGTTCGAGATCAGCGGCCACAGCGCAACGCTAACCGAGACCCCGACGCGCCCCAGCGGCGTGTGCTGACGGAGTTCCCAGCGCGCTAGCGCGAGGGACGGCGATCTGAACGGGGTTTGCCCCGGACGGCTCAGTCGAGCGCGCCGGGATCGACTGGGCGGACGGCGGTCGCCTGGTAGCGGCCGGGCTGGACGGACAGCACAATCCGCCCGTCCGGGTACAACGGGCTGGGCGCGGCGTCGGCGACTGCTTGCGCGATCCGCCAATCGACGCCCTCGCGAATCAGCCGACCGGTCGAGATCGTCCCGGACAAGTCCAGCGGTTCGATTTCGACCGGTAGCACGGCGACATGTTCGGCGATACCGGGCCGCTGAGCCTCGGCAGCGCACAGGCACAAAGCCGGGACCGCTAAGGCGGCCCGGCCAGCGGTGGCGTCATCGATGAACGCGGACAATGCGGGATAGCCACGCCCCAGCGCCAGGACCGCGCTGTCATCGAGCAGACAGGGGATCATGCGGCGGCAATGGCTCGGCGGGCTATCTCCTCACGGAGACGAGCGCCTGCGGCCAGTTCGGCCGGCCCAACCTCGACCCCGAAATGCTCGGCCAGCGCTGCCCGCGTCCGTCGCACCCGCTCAGCGATCTCCTCATCGGTCGGCATCATCGCGGCAAGGTTTCCGACTAGCTCGCGCACCGTCATGTGCTGTTCGGCCGCCAACAGAGTCAACCGTTCCCGGGTCTGTTCGGAGACTTTGATGCTGGTGTCACCCTTGGCCATGCCGTCACTCTACCGACGGTAGATGGCGCGCACGCCGGTCCAAGTGGGCGAGCCGTCGCGGTCAGCGGAAGTCTCGGGAGCGGGTGCGCAGGCCGATGGGCAACCGCTCGATCCGCTCGGCCAGCACGTTGGCCACCTCGCCGGCCCGCTCCAGCCGGCCGTGGATCAGCAGGCCACCGCAGTCGCGGGCGATCCGCTGGTGCCGCGCCCACACCCCCGCCGAGCAGATGACGTTGACCATTCCGGTCTCGTCCTCCAAGTTCAAGAAGGTGACGCCCCGAGCGGTGCCCGGCCGCTGGCGGTGGGTGACTATCCCGCCGACGATCACCCGGCTGCGGTCGTCCCGCTTCCGCAGTTCGGCGGCGGTCACCACGCCTAGCCCGGTGAGCCGGTCGCGGATGAGCGCGGTCGGGTAAGCGTCCGGGGTGACGCCGGTGGCCCACATGTCGGCGATCAGCTGCTCCGGCTCGCTCAGCTCGGGCAACGCGGGGATGTCCGACACGTCGAACCGGGGCACGTCCAGCCGGTCGGGGCGGGCGTCGGCGGCCGCGCCAGCGATCCACAGCGCGTCCCGGCGGCTGAGCGAGAAGCCGTCGAACGCGCCGGCGGTGGCCAGCGCCTCAAGCTGACCCGCCGTTAGCCCGCTCCGCCGGGCCAAGTCGTCCAGTGAGGTGAACAATCCGCGACGCTCGCGCTCGGCGACGATGGCCTCGGCCAGTTCGGCGCTTATCGCGCGCACGCTGTCCAGCCCGAGCCGGACCGCCGGCTGGGCGATGGGCGGGCAACCGCATCGGGCCGCGCCGGCGCCCGCACCACCCGCGCCACCACTCACGACACCCGCGCCGGATAGTCCCGTCGCGCCAGCCGCACCACTAGCGACGCCCGCGCTGGCCAAGTCGCCCGAGCCAGGCGCGCCCGCAGCCGCCGCGCCAACCGCTTCCAGACCTGTTTGGGCGGCGGAGGCGTTGATGTCCGGGCGGCGCACCACGACGCCGTGCCGCTTGGCGTCGTGCACCAGCGTCTGCGGCGAATAGAACCCCATCGGTTGCGCCCGCAGCAAAGCGGCTAGGTAAGCCGCCGGGTAATGCAATTTCAGCCAGGCCGACACGTACGCCAACAGGGCGAATGACAACGAATGGCTCTCCGCGAACCCGAACGAGCCGAATGCTTTCACCCGCGCGACCACATCGTCGGCGACCGCGCCGACGATCCCGTTGCCGGCCAAACCTTCCCGCAACCGGCCCTCCATCGCCTCGACCCGCTCGACGCCGCGTTTCGATCCCATGGCGCGCCGCAACTGGTCCGCCTCCCCGGGAGAGAACCCCGCGCCATCAATGGCGATCTCCATCAGCTGCTCCTGGAACAGCGGCACTCCCAAAGTCCGCTCCAGCGCCGGTTTCAGCGACGGATGCGGATAGTTGACCTCCTCCAAACCGTTGCGCCGGCGGATATACGGATGCACCGCGCCGCCCTGAATGGGGCCGGGGCGGACCAGCGCGACTTGGATCGCCAACTGGTAGAACCGTTGCGGCCGGGCCCTGGGCAGCGCTTGCATCTGCGCCCGCGATTCGATTTGGAACACCCCGACCGTGTCGGCGCGGCAGATCATCTCGTAAACGCAGGGCTGCTCTTTCGGAATGGTGGCCAGCTCGTAGCTGGCGCCGTGCCAGGACGAGATCAGCGCGAAGCAGTGCCGCAGCGCGGCCAGCATGCCCAGTCCCAGCAGGTCGAACTTGACCAGCTTCGCGTACTCGCAATCGTGCTTGTCCCATTGCAGCACGCTGCGAATGGGCCGGCGCGTGCCATCCTCCGCGCGCTCAGTGAGCCGCGCCCACTCGACCGGGCACACCCGCACGATCGGCCGGTCGCAAATCACCATGCCGCCGGAATGGACACCCAAATGTCGCGGGGCGTCGACCAGCTCCGCCGCCAGCTCGAGCACCTGCGACGGAATCCGCTCAGCGGCGCCTTCCACCCAATCGGCCGGGCCGGGCGACCAATGTTCCTCGCTCCGCTCGTCGACTGCCCCATTCGCTCGGGTGGGGTCAACCGAGCTTGGCCCCACCGCCCGTTTCGTCGTCCAGTAGCCGCGCGCCACCTCCTTGCTCCACGCGTCCTGCTGACCGGTCGAATAGCCCAACGCTTTGGCCACATCGCGGACCGCCAGCTTCGGCCGGTAGGTGATCGAATTGGCGACTTGGGCGGCGTTGTCCCGGCCATATTTGGCGTATACGTACTGAATCACCTTCTCGCGCGGCGCGCCGGACTCGATATCGATATCGATGTCCGGCGGCTCGGCGCGATCGACGGCGAGGAAACGCTCGAACAACAAGTCGGCCGCATACCCCAGCGGGTCGATCGCGGTGATTTCCAGCGCGTAGCAGACCGCGGAGCCCGCCGCCGACCCCCGGCCCTGGTAGAGGATGCCCTGCTGCCGGCAGAACCGCGCGATGTCCCAGGCGACGAGGAAATAGCCGGGGAAATCCAGCGCCTCGATCACCTTCAACTCGTGCGCTATCCGCTCGGCCACCTTGCCAGCGATCGCGCCGCCGGTCGTGCCGTAGCGTCGCGCCGCCCCCTCGTGGGCGAGATGGCGCAGATAAGCCATCTCGTCGGGGAAGGGCGGCGGGACCGCGAACGGCGGCAGCCGCGGCGCGATCAGCCGCAGGTCGAACGCCAGCTCGCCGCCCAGCCGGCCCGCGGCAGCGACCGCACCGGGCCAGCGGGCGAACCGCTCGGCCAGTTCCGCGCCGGAGCGCAGCGACGCGTCGGCCCACGCCGGCAGCCAGGCGTCCAGCTCGTCCAGGCTGCGCCGCGCCCGGACCGCGGCGAGCACGGTGGCCAGCCTCCGCCGCGACGGGGCGTGGTAGTGCGCCCCGGTCGTGGCCACCACCGGCAGGCCGGCCTCGTCCGCCAGGTCGGCCAGCGCGTCATAGCGCTCATCGGCCAGTGGCTCACGGGCGTATGCCAACTCAACGGCGACGTTCTCCCGGCCGAACCGATCGACGAGCTCGGCCAGCGCGCGCCGGGCCGAGCCGAGCGCGAACCCGCCGTCCCCGTCGAGCTCCAGCGCCTGCCGGACCGGCCCCTTGCGGCAGCCGGTCAGCACCAGCCAGTGCCCGTCGGCCAGCTCGCTCAGCTCGTCCCAGTCATAGCTGGGACGCCCTTTGGCGCCACCGCGCCGGTGCGCCGCGCTGATCGCCTGGCACAAACTGGCGTACCCAGTCGGATCTCGGGCCAGGACGAGCAGGTGCCGGCCCGGCGGGTCGGGGACTGCGGCCCGCGCGCTGATCGACCGGGCCGCCGCCGTGGCTGGCGCGGCGAGATCGCAGGACAGCTCCGCGCCGAAGATCGTCGGCAACGCCGGAGACCGCGCCGCCGCTGCGGCGGCCAACCGGGGCAGCCCGTACATGCCGTCGTGGTCGGTCAGCGCCAGCGCGGACAGCCCCAGTTCGGCGGCCCGCGCGACCATCTCCTCCGGCGTGGACGCCCCGTCGAGGTGGCTGAACGAGGAATGGGCGTGCAACTCCGCGTAAGCCGGCGCGTCACCCCGGCCCACGCACCCTGGCCCATCAGTCGCACCCTGGCCCATTAGTCGTAAACCGCCGCCAGCAGCCATCTGATGTCCGCCGCGCCCCTTCCACCGTCGGCACCGGCACCGCTCGCGCCACCAACCCCGCCCGGGCCACCGTCGGCACCGGCACCGCCCGGGCCACCGTCGGCACCGGCACCGCCCGGGCCACCGTCGGCACCGGCACCGCTCGCGCCGCCGGCCACGCTCGCGCCGCCGTCAGCGCCGCCGTCGTCACCGCCCAGCTCGCAGTTGACCAGGTAGGCCCGGCCGGCGGCGTCCACGAGCTGGAAGGCGGCCACCCGCCGGGCCGAGCCCGGATCCCACCAGCGCTCGTCCACCGGCCATGGGCCGGCCCAGGAGGTGATCGCCGTCAGCGCCGCGCCGCCGATGCCCAGCCGGACCGGCGGTCGCGGCACCGCCCCCCGGTCGGTGACCACGACCGAGCGGCCGGCCGAGTCGAGCACCCGCACCGGCCGGGGACCATCGATCAACACCGTCGGCGCGGGCGCGGGCAGCCGGCCCGGCCAGGGCGGCTCGACCGGTCGGGCGGGCTCGGGGTCGTCACCCCAGGCGGTGTACCGGGCGCGCTGCCCCGGGCCGCGCCCGCCCTGGACGGACGGGGTCAGCACCGCGCCGTGGCCGAGCATCGTCTGCACCCGGGCCACCGCCCGATGGGCCCGCTCGTCATTGGCTCCGGCGCCGCCCCACAACGCCTGCTGGTGCGCCCCGGTGGGCACCGTCTCGATCGGGGCGAACCGCACCTGGCACACCGGTCCGCTGGGCCGTGACGGGCCGGCGAGCCATCCGTCGAGCTGCCACCGCAGCCGGTCGAGCACATCGGCCGGACCGAGCACGCCGGCATGCCGCCAGCGGCGCTCCGTCGCCTCGCCGCGCTCGCTGACCGCTTCGATTTGAACGCAGGCGCAGGCCAGCCCGTGGTCCGACAGGCCGGCGATGAACCGCTCCGCTGACGCTCGCGCGGAGAACGTGACCGCGTCCGCCCGGTCCACCGGTGGCTCCAGCTCCAAGGCGACGGCGAGCTCGGCCGGTGGGCGGCGCCCGGCCACCGGCCGGTCATCCAGTCCGCCGGCCCGCCGGTGCGCCAACGCGCCGTTCGGGCCGAACCGGGCCAGCACGTCACGGACGGGCAGCGCCGCGAACGCGCCGAGCGTGCGCAGCCCGAGCCGGCGCAACAGGTCGACCATCGCCGCGTCACCGAACTCCGCGAGCGTGGCGATCGGCAACTCGGCCAGGAACTGCGGCGACCCGCCGGGCGGCACGATCACCCCGCGCCGGGCGGCTTGCTCGGCGGCGAACGCCCCGTCAGCGATGCCTAGCGACACATCGGCGGCCACCGCCACGCCCGACCCGGCGGTCAAACCCGCGAGCGCGTGGGACAGCGCCGCCAGTGCCTGGGTCTCGCCGCCGAAATACCGCGCCGGCCCACGCGCCCCGATCGCCGCCAGCCCGGGCCGGGTCACCTCGACGCCGTGGGCCACCGACTCCAACGCGCGCACCACCGGCTCGAACAAGCGCGCCTCCGCCGACTCATCCCGAGGCAGCACGACCAGCTCTGGGCAGCGCCCCTGCGCCTCGCGGCGGCGCTGGCCCCGCCGCACCCCGGCGGCCCGGGCCGGATACGAGCAAGCGAGCACCCTCCCCGCGCCGAGCACCGCCACCGGTCGCGGCTCCATCGCCAGCTCAGCAGCCGATTTCGCCGCCACCGCAGCGGTCACCGGCCAGTCTGGACACCACACCGCCACCATCCGGTGCTCAGCCCAATGCTCGCTCACGGCCATCTGACCGGACCTCCCGCGGCTGAGCCGTCCGCGCGCGAAGCTCCCGCAGCTGACCCTCCCGCCCGCGAAGCTCCCGCGACCGGGCTCTTCACGGCTGGGCCGCCCGCGACCGGCCATCCCGCGCGTGAGCCTCCCGCGCGCGATAGTGGCACCACCGTGGCCGGGGCGCTGACCCCGCTGGCCTGGCTTGCCCCGCCGCCAGCCGCCGGCAGCCAGAGCGCCGCCGACCGGGGGCGCGCTGCTCGGCCCCGCCCCTGGGCGGTGACCGTCAACCGCCGAGCGCGCAACCGCCCGAACCCGTCGCCGATGCCGTCCCAGCGCGCGTCCGCGACATCCAGCCGCACCTCAACGCCTGGCCAGGCCACGTCGCCGAACGGGATGAGCACCGCCCCCTGGCTGCGGGTCCGCGCCGCCAGCCGCTGCGCCTCTCCGGGCGGCACCCGTCCCCGCGGGCGCACCGCCACCACGTCGAACCCGTCGAGCAGCGCCCCGACCGCCCGCTCCCACTGCGCGCCCGGACTGGGGATCACCGCCAGACGGGACAGTCGCACTCCGTATTCGACGGCGGCCTCGGCGCCCACCGTAGGCAACCCGACTAGCGCGCACCACGCGCCATCCGCCGACAACGCGCCAAGCAGCGCCAGCAGCAGGGAGACCGATCCGGTCACCCCCACCGCAGTCCCCCGCCGCAACCCGTGCGGCAACACGCCGGACAGCGCGGCCGGCACCGGGAGCGCCGACGCGCCGTCGGCAGCCGGCGCAGCTGAGCTCAGCTTCGCCAGCTCAACAGCCGTCGCAGTCCGCACCCCATAATATTCGAACGAACGTTCGAGAAATGTCAAATCGCCAGGCAGGGCCCCCTGTCATAAGTGACTTAACGCATATTTCACCATGGGTTATCCACCGGCACTTGACCGTAGCCTCAACACCCTGTAGTAAAGCTACCCAAGCGTAACCACCGGGGGGCTCGATGAGCACAAGGGGAAGACCCTGCGTTCGATCGGGCTGGCAGGAGCCGTCGCCGCGACGCCCTGCTGGCCGGATCGGCGGCACTTCGCGCGCAACCGCCAAGCGCCAGGCGCAAAGCGGAGCGATGGCCGGCGCCAGCGCCGACGCGACGCCGCCGACGATCCCCTCGGCACGGAGCCGACCGCAATCGACCGTTCCGAACCTGCCCACGAGAGGACCATCACATGACCATCAGCTTGACCGAGCCACGCCCCGCCGGCCGCAAGATCACCGTTCGTCCGGCCCCGCGCCGGGAACCGCCGTTCGATGACGAGTTGTCGGCCCACGAGCTGCATCTGATCGGCCCCTACGATCAGCCCCTGCCGTTCGTCTCATTGGCCCGGCCATCGCTGACCGAGGAACTCGACCCATTCGCCGCGCAACCGACCGGGCGCGGCGACCTGCCCGATCCGACGGCGTTCGCCCGCCGGCTGCTGGTGGCCACCTTGGAAGTGCTCAGCGGGCGCCGGCCGATGCACCAGCTCACCCCGCACATGACCTACGGGGTCTACTCGGGGCTGACGGGCAATCTCGAACGCCCCGAACGGTCTCACCACTGGCGCGAGCATCGCTCCCGGCTGCATTCGGTGCGCCTGTGCGAACCAGCCGACGGAGTCGCGGAGTTATCCGCTGTGATCACCCTGGGTAGGCGCTATCACGCAGCGGCACTGCGCCTGGAGGGCATCGACGGCCGCTGGCGCTGCGTCTACCTGAAGTTTGGCTGATCAAGCTAAAGGTTGGCCGACCGGCACCGCGACCGGTCGCGGGCTGATGGCTGGCGACGCCGCCGTCCAGCCCGCCCCGCTACCCGTGGCTGTGGCGATCAACCGCTTGTGGTGTCGTATATGCAACCACCTTGTAGGCTGGTGTGGTGCGGATCGTGCTCGATACCTCGGTCCTCGTCGCCGCGCTGCGCTCACGTAACGGCGCGAGCTTCGCCCTCGTGTCGCAACTGCCCAGCGACCGCTTCGAGTTCGCGGTGAGCGTGGCGCTGTACACCGAATGGCAGGCGGTCTTGACCAGACCGGAACACCTCCCGCCCGGGGCGACGCCCGAGCAAGCGCTCGGCTTCGTGCGATACCTGGCCTCAATAGCGCACTTACAGGACGTGCACTACCTCTGGCGACCGGTGCTCCGCGACCCTGACGACGAGATGGTGCTCGAGTGCGCTGTCGCGTCGGGCAGTTCCCACATCGTGACACATAACCTGCGCGACTTCGCCGGGTCATCGAAATTCGCGGTGGCGGCGATCACGCCCGTCATGTTCCTGAAAGAGCTGAAGGAGGAGTCATGGCCGCTTTGACGGTGCGTCTGCCCGCGTCGGTCCACCAAAAGGTGAGGGAACTCGCGGCCCGCGACGGCGTCTCGGTCAACCAGTTCGTAGCCGGCGCGGTCGCCGAGAAGATGTCTGCGGTGTTGACGCTGGATTACCTGCGCGCTGAAGCGGCGCGGGCGCGGCGCGGCGATTTCGACGCCTTGCTGGCCATGGTCCCCGACGCCCCAGCCGCCGATGGGGACGAACCAGCAGACCGGCATTGAGCCAGTCCGGATTCAGTCGCTGTCGCCAACCGGGACACCCAACGCCACAGGCGCGGTCGGCTTGGCACGAGGCAGACCAACGCATGGATCGACCCGGATTTGACCGGCAACCCCGCCATCCCCGCCATCCCCGAAGACAAAGAGTTGGTGGTCGCTTCGCGGGCGGCAAACCGACAAGTGTGCGATTGGCGACGGGGTGCGCCCCAACACGGCCGGTCTTGTCCACGCCGGATGCGGTTGTTCCTCGCTGCTGGATGGCACGTTCCCCGGCGCGCAGGTTGCGCTTGCCCCGCCAGGAGGTGTCCGGGGTCGGGCGGTCACCGCGCCTTTAGCCCGCGTGCGTTCAGGCGTGGCGCGTGGGACCAGCACTGGAGCCTGGAGCCTGGAGTCTGGGAGCTGGGTGCCCTGCGTCGTCGCGCAGTCAATGCCGTCGTGCGTTGACGAATCGCTCGACGAACTGGCGCGGTCTGATGATCGGGCACCCGCGCCAGGGACTCATCGGGGTCAAGTCGGTGTCGTCGGAGACGATGACGTCGGCATCGACCGCCAAGGCAAGAGCGAGAACATGGTTGCCTTCATGATCGGGCGAGCCGAGATCAAAGACGTGGCCGGGATCGCGCACGTCGCCGCCGCTGTCGAAGATGATCTCCCGGACCGCATTGAGGTAATCGCGCACCAGCACTTCATCGAGGCCACACTGGCGCAGCACGCGGGCGGTGTTGCCGACGATGTGCGGTGATGCGTAGAGCGCATAAACACCGGGGTTGTCGAAAATGATGGAGAGGCAATCGGCCGAAGCGTTGCCCGACCCCGGAGGAACTTCGACCACGACCGGCCGTTGCGCGTCAGCGCCAGTGAGGTTGAGCACATAGAGATGGACGTCAAAGACGATGCGAACAGGATCAGCCACGGGCAGCGACATCCGCGACAAGGGCGCGAACCTCGTCCTCGCTCAGCACACGGCCCGCACTCTGCCGTCTGGCTTCGGCGCGGAACGCCTGCATCTGTTCGTGCCGCATCCGCGTCCGGTAGTCCGCCACAGCCAAGCGCAGGAACGCCGAGCGGTTCCCGTCCGCGAAGTGATCGGACACCGCCTGAATCTCGTCGATCAGCTCGGGTGTCACCGAGAAGCCCACTGTCCGCGCTGCCCTGCTCACCGCTCCTCCTATATTGCCTTCCAGTATGCAACGCGACAGTAAAGTGCGGCGACTGCGGCCCTCCTCTGTCGCCAGCCGGTCGGCAGTCGTCCCGCCTCGGCTCAGGGCCGGACCTTCGATGCGGTTGTTGCCGACTACCCGCAACTGGCGCATGAGGACATTGCGGCTGCCCTCGAGTTCGCCGCTGACGCCGTATCCGAACGACAGTTACCGTTGCGCCTTTCCGCATGAGGATGCTCTTGGACGAGTGCATCAGCACTCGGGTGGGTCCGTCACTCGCTGCTGCCGGTCACGATGTGGCACGCGTCGCCGAGCGGAATCTATTCGGTGAACCCCACAAGTGCCAAATACAGGTAGTCAAATCAGACTTCACGCATATTTCGCCTGGCGGGAAGGTAACCTTGAAGCGGTTACCGGTTATTCCCCGGTGCTGGATCGGTCTGCCTGGCAGGGCTGGCCTAGGCCTGCTCCACGATGCGTTCGATAGCGGCCCCGAGCAACGGTAACTCGACGCTTACCGCGTGTTGAACAACGGCGTGTTCGGTATCGAAGTAGCGGTGGGCCAAAAAGTCGCGCATCCCCGCGATACCTCGCCAGTCGACGGAAGACTCGCTGTCCAGCAATGGTGGGTCGATGTGTTTGACAGCCTCACCGATCTCGATCAGGCGGGCTCGCACTGCGTCGTAGACAAGGCCATCCGACAGGTCGCCCCGCTCAAGGTGGCCGTGGATCGCCGCGATCGCGGCTGCGATGTCGGCGAGACGTTGCTGGCTTCGACGGCTCACAGCAAGACGGCTTCGGCCAGAACTTCTTCGCGCACTCCGGGGCGGAGGCTGTCGGCGGTGCCCACGTCCACTTTGACGCCGAGCACATCTGACAACTCGACGCCGAGCCCGAGTGGGTCCAGAGGCGTGGCTTCGCTGTCTAGTTCCACGAGCAGGTCGATATCACTTACCGACGTGTCTTCACCTCGGGCTACCGACCCGAAGACACGGACACGGCTAGCATGCCGCTTCGTGGCTGCGGCCAGCACCGCCGCACGCCGTGCCACGAGCCGACGCCCAAGAGGCGAACGCGGCACGAAACTGGCGGTCACACAACTAGTTTATCGGACATCAGTCAATCCGAGACCCTGCTCGGACGCCGGACCTCGCACGGAACAGACTGGCCAACAATCCCACACGATCGCCGCGTCGTCGTAGGCGGCCACCGCGCCGGCTCGCGCCGGCTCGCGGCGACTCGCGGCGACGGGGCCCCCTCCCGATCGACCGCCGCGCGCCGAGCGCTTCACGGCCCCGCCCGTCGTCAGCCGCGAGCGGCGCCCCGGACCAAGCCGGCCCGACACCCCCGGGCCCGCTCCGTCGGCCGTCAGGGCGCGGACCCCACGCGGCGCGAGCCCGGTGCCACGCGCCGCGTGGCGCGCGCCACCTACTTGACGGCGGTTTTGGTTTTCAGGGTGACGGTCCGAGTGGTGTAGCCGGCGCGGGCAGCGGTCACCTTGACGGTGATCTTCTTCCCCCGCATCGCCTTGGTCAG
>Ga0123357_10007455_pt1 | contig 13524 bp, 9 predicted proteins | sample TergutEmb28metaG_FD_89873 | JGI IMG/M metagenome (GOLD analysis project Ga0123357, IMG submission 89873) | Embiratermes neotenicus P4 segment gut microbial communities from Petit-Saut dam, French Guiana - Emb289 P4 | ecosystem: Host-associated > Arthropoda: Insects > Digestive system > Gut ...
AAGGACAGTAAAACTTCAAAACATGTATCTATTTTGTATCAGTTGTAAATAAATAGTTGCCACTATTAAAGTTCCAACCCTCGTATATAGAGAAATAGAGGAGAAAATCCAACAAATGGGAATAATAGTGAATGAGAAAAAGACTAATTATATGATTGTGTCTGCAACTCAGAAGGGACGACAAACTCAGAATTGGAAAGTAGGAGATAAGGTATTTGAAAGAGTGTCCAGCTTCAAATATCTTGGCATTGTAATGCATAAAGAAGGAAGGATTAGTGAATGTGTAAAGGACAGAATACAAGTAGGGAACAGACCATATGCAGCTAACCATTATATGCTAAAAAGCAAGATTATAAAGAGGTCTGCCAAAATGCAAATATATAAAATGCTGATAAGACCAGTAGTAACATATGGATCTGAAACCTGGACCCTTACAAAATCCAATGAGAATTTGTTAAGGATTTTCGAATGGAAAATACTGCAGAAGATCTATGGGCTGGTCCAAGAGGTGGATATCTGGAGAATTAGAAATAATGAAGAATTGAAGAATAGATCCATAAATGGGGAGGATATTGTGAAATTTATAAAAGCTCAAAGAATAAGATGGCTGGGAAATGTAAAGAGAATGGAAATGAGCGATGCCAAGAAAGATGATGGAAGGAAGACCTCGTTTGAGATGGATGGACGACGTGGTAGCAGACCTGAAAGTAATGAAGATAAAGCAGTGGATGGAGATGATGAAAGATAGAGAGAAATGGAGACTGATTGTTGAGGAGGCCAAGGCTCACCCAAGGCTGTAGCGCCGGATGGAAGGAAGGTCACTCTTTGCTACATTTAGAATATAATTTAGCTTTCTTATTGGCCATGCATGGGCTACATGGTGGTGCAGTTGGTTGAGGCACTGTACTACAAGCTGGAAGGCCACGGGTTTGATTCCCGATGGGGTCATTGGGATTTTACATTAACTTAATTCTTCCAGCTGCACTATGGCCCTGCGGTCGACTCAGCCTGTAACAGAAATAAGTACCAGGGACCTCTCCTGAGGGGTAAGTGCGGCCGGTGCTTGGGGCTGACAACTTTGGCACCTTCATGTGCCGATTGTCTACAAATTCTGGGAGCCTCAACCTCTTGGAGCTGTAAGGCCCTGTCCAGGCCCATAAAGGGTTAGCTTTGTTGGACATGTATTAAACTGCTGTAATAGTGGATGTGGTCTAGCTGTCCATGTGTTGCAGATCTGTGATACTGAGGGTTTGAATTACCCCCTTGCTGGATGATAAAGTTTAACAGTTACCTGCCATATTCCAGAAGGCATCCAGCAATATGATTTTCCCATACAGGTCTTCCAGTGGAAACTGTCCAGCTCTGACTATGAGTTTACTCATACTGTGATCATGTGTTGAGTGATATCTGCTGTCTGTATTTGTTGAGATTTCTCCTGAGAATTCGCAAGTAGGAACAACAAATGGCAGAGTTCTGGTTAAATAACCTACCTTACCTTAAGTGATACACACTTTTATCACTTGTCTGGTGAGTGCATACTGTTTCACAGGAATTGTTAAGGGTTTGATTTCACTGTTCTTGAGAAAATAATTGAGTTTTCTTGAAGAAGCAACAGTTTCACTTGATATTTCTACTGGGTTGGGTTCAGATTATGCCAGAGGGTTTGGTGGCAAGTATGGCATACAGACGGATCGCCAGGACCAGTCAGCTGTCGGCTGGGACTACGTTGAGAAGATTGAGAAGCACGGTAGCCAGAAAGGTAACACGCTCAGACTGGCGTGCATATAGGTGGTTGGGTGCTTGCATGTCCTGTGCCCTTCTTCTGACTGCTGGCTGTGTATCATTACATCTCTTGAGGAATGGCAGGATAGCGCTGGTTCCTCTGTGTAATGTTGTGTATAACACCGTGCACCTGTAGTCTTTCTCTTCAGAAGTGTGGGTGTTTTCTTTTTTGTGAACTTGATACTAATCTTGAGTCTCTTGAGAGGATTGGTATGATACAAAGATTGCCATGCCAGCTAAGTCCATGATATACTGGGTACAGTAGAGTCTTGATGGTTGTGAGCCTCATTGATTTGCTATTGACCTTCCATGAGTGGTTCCAGTGAGCAGGGATGAATCATGTGGGTGAATCAGTGTTCCGCACCCTGCCACAGCTGTGCATATCACTCTTCATTTAGTTTTGCTTTGTTTTTCATTACATGAGGTTGATTTATTTTGTACTGTGTTGGATGCAGCTGTGTCTTAATTGTTTAATGTATTTTATGCTTCCAAAAAGAGTTCTAGCTTCTAGCTTAATAAAAAATTCATGCTTTAATGATGTTTGCATTTATTTCATGCCTTTATTACTGGTATTTCATGTACCCGAATAAGTGTTTCACTTTGACAATGAATTTTATTTGCGACTGTTAATGAGACCCAATTAAACACAAACATCAAGTCTCTGCTGTGATTAACGTGTAGTGGCCACTTGTCATCTGATTGTATGGCACAAGTGTATAGCCCAGTTGACAACACATCGTATTTCTTCAGTACTAATACTGTTACCCCAGTGAAAATATGGCTGCCCACAATACTGTCATATTTAAGATATGTTCCTGGAATCCACCTGGAATTAGCCGGTTAAAATATGGATACTATATAATCTTCCAGATTAAGGTTAAATGTGAGTTTATTGACATTGTTGGGAGTTGTAAGAAGTTTCGGCTTCAGTCCAGCATCAGCCTGTAAGCATTGCATTTGAACATAGAAGATCACTTGGGGAAACAACATAGAAGATCACTTGGGGAAACAGACGTGTAGATGAGAGGACGAATGTACAGTGGGTTTGACCATGAGGTGAAGACAGTCCTGCAAAATGTCGTGCCATACTTGCCAAACAACGTGGCATCACATCCTAGAAGACCCAAATCTTCAGCAGTCGTGTTGCAAGTAACTATAGTCTTGTAAGATTAAATCAGTTCAGAGCCTCTATAACTGCGTTTAATAAGCATAAGCATTGTGCTGCCACTAGTCAGGTGATGTGACACTACATGCACATGTACAGTGTTGTCTTGAGTGGCAGCTGCACTTGTTTTGGTGCGTTCACATTGTTGTGTTGAAACTGACACAGTTTTGAATGATCACACCTTATTTTGTTGGGCTGGTTTCACAATTTCAGACCTATTAGTTTGTGTCAGAGTGAACTGACTGTTTGTGGTACTTTACAAAAAGTAGCGTTGAGCTGTGCAAGTAGGTACGGAGCAGCAGTGTACAAGTCCATTGTGATGTTAAGATATTTTAGTAGTGGAGCCCTGTCATTGCATTTTATTTTCCCATGCATAGTACAGAAAGTCTTGCAGAATGAAAAGAAAAATTTGTTGATGCCAGTATCAGTTTTTGGGTCAGTTGTACACTTACCATTGTTTAGTTCTCCACCTGGGGATGAAAACCTGGATTCAAGTATCTGTTCTAATGTGTGCCTCTTGGTGCAAAATGTTATTATTCTCCTGCTAAACTATACTGTATCATAACTCAAAAGCCTGACATTAAAAATTTTGAACTTAATATTTTTTGTTGTGTACTCTTGGGGTAGAATTAGTACTCTCTGCTCACAAGGACTTCAGACTACTAGTTACTTAGTTGCTTGCTTACTTACTTACTTACTTATATACTTACTTACTTACTCACTCACTCACTCACTCATTCCATGGAGGAAAGTCCTTCTTCGGAAGCTAACTGGTTTACAGCTAGTCAAGAAATTCTCCGCCTTTTATGGAACCTGAAGGTTCATTGCCACATTCACAAGGACGTGCCACCTGTCCCAATCATGAGTGAGCTCGATCTAGTCCATACCCCCACATCCCACTTCCTGAAGATCCATCTTCATATTATCCTCCCATCTATGCCAGGGTCTCCCAAGTGGTTATTTCCCTCAGGTTTCCCCACCAAAACCCCCTATACGGCTCTCCTCTCCCCCATGCACACTACATGGCATGCCCATCTCATTCTTCTTGATTTTATCACCCACACAACATTGGGTGAGGACTGCATATCGTTAAGCTCCTCATTGTGTAGTGTTTTCCATTCCCTTGTTACATCGTTCCTCTTAGGCCCAAATATTCTCCTAAACACCCTATTCTCAAACACCCTCAGGCTGTGTTCCTCCCTCAATGTGAGTGACCAATTTTCACACCTATACAAAACAACAGGCAAAATTTTCATTCTGTATGTCTTAATCTTTAAATTTTTGGATAGCAAACTGGAAGACAAAAGATTCTGCACAATGTAGCCAAATCGTTGTTGAATCTTTAGTCATAATTGACTCTGGTATATGCTGTAGGAACAAAGCAAAATGTTTGTAATGCCATCAATGCCATTTGTACCTTAATGGGCACAAGAGCTATACCTAAAAGAGGAGAGCTGCAGGGTGACTGTAGAAAGTTCGAGGATATTGCTGTACACCATAATGTTGAGTGTGGGGTCTTGTCACATGTGTGCCATGTGGTACCTTAGGAATCTTATAGTAACATTTCGTTTGAGGCTACAGGCTTCACAACACTCGTCACTTTAGTGAAAATAGCAATGTGTTTGTCACTGTATAACCTAAACACTGCTGTGCTGTGTGTTCTGTGGAAGGTTGTGCTTGTCTCAGAAACAGTGCTCCAGCATGTAAATATGCAGAGGCCTTACACTGGGTCACATAGTTCAAACTGCCTCATAGTATTTTGTTCACTTCTGCCTGATACAGTGTTTGAATAGAGATGTAATTATTTTGCCACGCGAATGACATGTAAAGTTTAGAAATTTTGGTGGGAGTATTTTATGATGCTGTCAGTAATTGAGACTGCATAGCACCAAATTGTAGGCTGATTGGCGAATGATGACTCAGAATGGATAATAAGGAAGCACTCATGGTCAAGTGGAGGTACTTTATGATATGGGCAATAACTCTGCATACATCTCGTAATTTGGTAGGTTAAAAACTGCCCCATGTAGTAACTAGGCAGTCACATGCAGTTTAAGGCCCAAAGGAATTAATATTTATGTAATGTTTAGCATGTAGCAGGATTTTCTTCGTACTTTCACATATTGTCGGTGAGGTATTAATGCAGTGTTCACTTCTATGACTGTAGCTTAATTTCTGAATAAAAGCTGTATATTTTTATGTTGCCTTGTTTTTGACAATGTTTGATCAGTGCAGTGATTTATTCAAAATAAGATGTAGATGGCAGGATAATATTAAAATGCATCTTAAAGAATTGGGTGAGAGGAAGTGGACTTCTCTTTTCAGTGAACATGAAAGCATTTGTTTTGGAGAAATATGTTGGGGATAATTGGAATAATATTTTACTTCAGTTTTGGTGAATTTCCTTGCGTTGAAGGCCCACTCCATGTTGTTTGGCATTGCAGGTAATACAGAATGTTATTCTGGTATGTTAATTCACAATCACTGGTTATGAAGAAAGCCTAATACTGTGTTAAGTTTCTGGTTGTGGTTAATTCATCACACATACCCCGCGCTATGCTACTCATTACGTACATACGTCAAAATGTACTGGATGTTGTAATGTAGGAACTAACATGTGTTTGTCTGTAGGACTAACAGACTTGGCACTAACTGCAAATGTAATAGAATGCTGTGCATAATATATTATTGTCACCCATTTGTGAATTAGAGCAAATTTTGAAGCCGTTTTTTTGAACTGTCATATGTTTTAAAATCTTTATGTGTTTGTTTTTCAGTGTTTGTGGAATAATGAGAAAATGTTTTATTAAGAAACGAGTGTTTCATTTGTGTTATAATGCCTGTTCATTTTGTATGCTGTGTCATTGAACATTTTAATAACCTAATACATTATTGTTTCTTCTTGGGCTGGTATCGTAGGAATGCAGTGAGATTTTAGTTGGAAGATAAAAACTCCTGTATGGTTGCTGTAAGTACAGCACGATCAGCAGGTTAAAAACACTTCCAAATTTATTGTATGTCAGATGTGAGTCAAGATTCATCTTCCACCTCCTGCTTTGGGAAAGAATCTCATCCCTCTGTTGTAAACCATGCTTGCCGTGCTGTTTTGATCCCTTCTCAGCAGTTTCGCCATAGTCAAAAATGATTATTCAGTGTCTGATGCCAATAAAGGCTATTAACATGTTGAGTGTAGTCCTTGACAGTGAAAAACAAACCGTACTGCATAATGAAGGGTATAAAGTTGTCCCTTTGCTTAATCATGGAATGTGGGGAAGTGGAGGTAGAACTCCATGCATTCTTACCTTTGGTACTATAGGAGAATGTGAAGGGCCAATTTTACACCCTCGCAACTTTACTTCTGGTAAACATTGGAGAGGAGCCCGCATGGACCCCAGAGCCAGTCTGGACACTTTGGGCAAGACATATGTTTTACACCCCACTGGGAACGAAACTGTGATTGTGTGATTGCCAGGGCAATAGCCAAATCATTGTCCTGTTTATTATTGTACATAATTTTGCAAAAAGTAAGAGAAACTTCCTGGGTCCAGCATGGCTACAATCCTGGCAATTCAACTGTCATTTTGACATTCTGGTAACCATGCATTGTGATAAATTCTTATAATAAAACCAACCAGATGCACTAATTTCTCAAATTTATTTTTGGAGTAAAACTCTACATGTTTCGGACAGTTCCTCTGTCTGTCATCAGAAGTTTTTCATTGTACACAGTAATGGTATATGTCATACAGGTTTTCTGACAGCTCACAAGCTGTCAGTAAACCTGTATGACATATACCACTACTGTGTGTATGGTGAAAAATTCCTGATGATGGACAGAGGAACTGTCCGAAACATGTAGAGTATTATTCAAAAAATAAATTTGAGAAATTAGTGCATCTGGTTGGTTTTATTATAAGAATTCAACCATCATTGTCTGGAGAAGGGAGGGAGTGAGGTTGCCGAAGGTGATAAAATGAATTTGACTCTCTGACGCCTTTCAGAGGGAAAATTTTAGACGAGTTTTAGATGTGTTATTCATACAGTTGTGACTTATATTGGGTCCTTATTTTATCTGACAATTGTTGTTTGCCACTTCCCACTGCTGGGGTAACATTGAAGTGTGTTATTGCAGACTATGCTGTTGGATTTGGTGGGAAGTTTGGTGTTCAGGTTGACCGTCAAGATAAATCTGCCGTTGGGTGGGACCACCATGAAGGGTTGCATCAGCATCAGAGTCAGACTGATCACAGTAAGGTAAAATATTTATGTCCTTCAGGATAATAAGGTGTCAGAACTTTGTGAAAATTGTGCATATGTGGCGCTTGGCCCCACTGTCCCTTCTGTCTGGTTTGTCAGCCATCATATTGTACATCTTGTTACAATACAGCTAGTGGAAGAGGATTTGTAATTTAATGCAAGGATTTCCAGGACCTGTAATGTTTTTCTTCATCTGCTGCAGTACCGTGTTGTGAATTGAAATGTCCCGTGTCACACTTAACATATTTCTTACGCAGTGTAGCATGCCTCCTGATATTTGTAATTTCCTCATACAGGTTGTTTGTTGGAAACCTGCTACCACCCCTTAGAGTTTACCGTTTCGTTATGATCATGTGGTAAATGCCACATATTTGCTGTTAACATTATTTTATTTCTCTTTGAATTGTAGGGTTTTGGTGGTAAGTTTGGGGTTCAGACTGATCGAGTAGACAAATCAGCTCACGATTTCAATGAGCAGCCTGAGAGAGTTGGCACGAACTATGAGAAATCCAGACCGGATATTGGTGAGTTGCTCAAGCTGTTGTTGTTAGTACTTTGGTGACATGCAGCTGTTTAAGGTAAACAGGTTTTGGCAACATGTGTGACCTGTAACCATTTGTAACAGAAACTGACTGTAATTTGAACCAATTCAATCATCGCACTTTCATGTTGATGCCCTCCCTTAACCCGTACCTTCAGCATCTGTCAAACTGTGAGATATTTTACATAAAAACTGTATGCCTAACCTTGCACTGGGTCTGTGACAAGTTCATGGCTGATAGTACTGAGCTGTACTGCGTCTCATGCTTACTCAGTGTGTCCCCGCGTTGGTGCCATTCTGGTTATAGAATTTTGCTCTTGTGGAAACAGAATGAATATTAATTTTATCTAAACACCATGTACAAAACAAAAGCCAGTTCAGCCAAAACTGTTGTTACTAAAGTGGTTGTGTTCAAGATCTTCACATTTCATATACACATGCTTATTTGATGTAAGGTTTTGGGGGGGGGGCATGGTTGCTATTTCCATCTTACTGTAAGCTGTGTGGTGCATTACCACTGTTTAAGATATACCATTATTTATGGTGAATAAAAATAGTGTATTTTATTATGTCTCTGGTTATGCATAATTTTTGTAGGAATACATCTCAACTTGATGGCTTCGGTGGTCTAGGGGTAGCATCATGCTGGCCTTTAGTACCCAAGTTTGCGGGTTCAAACCCGGCCGAAGCCGTCGGATTTTTAGGGTGAAAAAATCCTCAGCACGCCTTCCTTCGGAGGGGAAGTAAAGCTGTCGGTCCCATGTCGTAGATTTGCGGCATGTAAAAGATCCCTAAATTTATGTGAAAGTCGGAATTTAGGCAAAATTACTACCGGACATCGTTCTCGCCCACATTTCCACCTTTCGCTGCTAGGATCTCTCGCGTCATTGCGGACGGAGGCACCTGGCGGCTAAAGTGGGAATGTCTAAAGGCGGGGAAAGCAATGGCAAACTACCCCCAAGAACTTGCCCAGGATGCCGTGTGCCAGAGCCATACCGGTCATATGACTGGGCTCTAGTTCCTGCCAAGCCCGGCCTTCAAGGCTGAATACTAATGAATGAATGAACATCTCAACTTTTAATGTGGGTGTCAGTGGAAAACAGGGTTCACATTAGGGAATTTAACAATGAGGACACATTTTTATAAACATCCCGTGTGTGAAGAGGAGTACGGTTCATCTGTGTCACTTTTCACGCTAGTGCGTCATGATGGAGGCAGAGGTGATTGCAGTTCTGCTTTGTATTCAAGTTGCTAAAGGCTTCATATCATCCATTGTTACTGTCACACATACTGCATGTTGTGTCCTTATGATCACACTTCACAGGATCATCCTAACAATAATAGGTGTTACAGATTATCAGTGACTGCCATGTAGTGTGTCAGAAATATCACAGCACAAACTGAGTGACCTTCACGAAAATGTTGTAGAAATTTTAATTGAATTGTTCTTGATGTTCTCAGGTTGTGCTTGTGCAAAAATTTGATTATCGCTCATAAGGGCTTAAAATGTATCCATTTATTGACTTCTCTTTTCATGAGAAACTTAATTTTTTCCATAAGGATCTGCCAAGCCATCGAACATTCGTGCCAAATTTGAAAACCTTGCAAAGCAGGGTGATGAGGAAGCAAGGAAGAAGGCAGAGGAGGAGCGAGAACGACGCAAGAAGCAGGAGGACTTGGAAGAACGTGAGGCACGGATGCAAGAGGAGAAACGACTGAAGAAGATCCGTGAACAGGAAGAGGAAAAACAGAGAAAACTGCAGGAGCACAAACTTTACCTTGAGCAGACTGCATCTGTGCCTCAGGAGGTGTGTGGCTGCATGCAGTGGTGTGGGAACAGTTGGTAGCATTGATGGCATGTTGTAGGGTTCTTCACCACAATTAGTCTGATGGGTCTGAGGAAAATAAAAATATCTTAGCAGCATACCATTGGTTCACAAACAAACCCAGACACTCCAAGGTATGAAGAGGGAGTGCATCTTGTGACAGCAGTCACTAGAATAATCTTACATTTGCAGTTTCCAGCAGGTATGTGTGAGCAGTTCAGTCTTCAGAATCACCTATCAGAGAAGTAACCAGGATATCAGAGCACAAGGGATTCATGGTCCCTGTCATCAGTACTTAAACTTTGGTACTCACAGCACACTTCAGATACTTAACCCCCCCTCCACCATGGCATATTAGAATTGGAATAGAGAACTGAAATCTATAATAGGAGGGCCACAGATTGTAAGTAATGTCATTTATTGTCGAAGAGCATAAAATTATCAGAAAATAGGAAGATGAATTTCTCATATCAGTATCACTGTAGAAAACTTAAGTAGATGCAGTAGTTTCCAGATCTGATGCACTCCTTCAGGATACTGAATTTTCCACTTGTCACTTACTTATATACTTACTTACTTATTTACTTGTGGGCCGGGTAGCTCAGTCGGTATAGTGACTGACTACGGGCTGGACGGTCCGGGATCGAATCCCAGTGGGGACGAGATTTTCCGCCCATCCAGACCGGCCCTGGGGCCCACCCAGCCTCCTGCAAAATGGGTACCGGGTCTTTCCCGGGGTGAAGTGCGGCCGGGGCGTGCTGCTGACCACTCACCCCCTTCTAGTGCCACAGTCATGGAAGAGTAAAGCTATTCCTCTACCCACCCTCTGGGCCACACCGGGCCTGTAACGGCATCACTTTACCTTTTACCTTTTACTTATTTACTTACTAAGTCTTTGGATCAGAGTCCTTCTTGAGAAGCTAAGCAGTTCTCAGCTAGTCAAGAACTTCTCTGAATTTTATGGAACCCGAAGGTTCATTACCACATTTACAAGAGCCCACCACCTGTCCCTATTCTGAGCCAGATCAATCTAGTCCATCCCCTACCCCACTTCCTGAAAATCCAATTTATTATACTCCCATCTGTGCCTGGGTTTTGCACCTGCGTTATGTTACTTTTAGTGACCATGTGCTACTAGTTCCAAGTGATTAATGTATATATCCGTATTATGTTATTTCCGCTATCCTCCTAGTACTGTTTCCTCTTCAGGACTTTGACCTTGAACATTTTCAGTCTTTATTCTTCCTTTTGAATGACTTGGACCAAGTTTTCGCACACACAAATAAAACAGCAGGTGTAATTGTAATTCTGGTTGTGTCAGAATCTTTAGGTTTTTTGATTGGATGTGAGGAAGTAGTAAATGATCGCCTGAATTTCGGCAAACATTTTCTGAATTTAATCTGATCATAATTTTGTCATCTATATGATATTTATTCATTACAGTCATTCCCAAATATGTGAATGTGGCTCATTTTTTAAGTACAGTATTTATTAGCTGTATCTGGATCATGATTTTGTCTGACAATCTGATGATGAGCTGTGAACTTTTATTTTATATTGAATTTATGTCCTTACTAACCTAACACCAGTGAATCTTCATGTTTGATGTAGTCAGGCATTGTACCTAGCATAGGTAATGCAAGCTGAGCAACTGGCAGCGTGCTGCTCGACACAGAATTAATGTGGGTTTTGCATTTATTGCAGGCGGTTCAGCCTCCGCCTCAACCACAGGCACGATCATCTACTCAAGAATCTCCATTATCACCACAGTCTGCAGTTCCACCACAATCCATAGCACCTGCACCACAGTCTGCAGTTCGACCACAATCCATAGCACCTGCACCACAGTCTGCAGTTCCACCACAATCCATAGCACTTGCACCACAGTCTGCAGTTCCACCACAATCCACAGCACCTGCACCACAGTCTCCAGTTCCACCACAATCCACAGCACCTGCACCACAGTCTCCAGTCATGCCACGATCTTCAGTTCCAGATATTCCTGTGGGGAGTCACATGGTGCAGACACAGCCAACAGAGGAAGAAGTAGAAGTGAATAGCGTTGAAGACACAGGATATTCTGCCATCGCGCTGTACGACTATCAAGCAGGTTGGATTTCTCTTGATTAATAGACTGTGGGCACAGTCACCAAGTTTCATATTGATGATACTACGCCATGTCACTGGTTGAGTGGATACCAAAGCCCTCACGTAGTGACACAGTGTCATATCCCTGGAGATCTGATCCTCAGCAACAGTTGTGTCAGAACCTCATATCTCACATTTGATTGTTAAGTGATAGACATACAGAGGTAACACGGCTGTTTCACCTTTAGGGGATATTGGTGGATGTTCATAGTTTACTTTTCCTTTAGAAATATTAATTTTGAAGCATGAAATGAAAGCGGGAATATGAGCCCAATAAATAAGTAAATGGTATTTCATTATGACTTACAAACTTTTGTAGACTGTAATTGACTGGCCAGGTGTAGTGTCTGAGTGGAGAATACAGGCATGCATCGCTTAATGACGGGAATACGTTCTGAGAAATGCATCGTTAGGCGATTTCGTCATTGTGCAAGCATCACATAGTGTACTCAAACAAACCTAGATAGTATACCTTGGCTATATGATATAGCCTATTGCTCCTAGTCTATAAACCTGTACAGCATGTTACTTTACTGAATACTGTAGGCAATTGTAACACAATTGTAAGTATTATAATATTATAATCTTATGGGACTCCTGTCGTGTATGCGGTCTGTCATTGACTGAAATGTCATTATGCAGAGCATGACTGTATGCGAACGAAGTCCCATGGTCTCATTTGATGGAATGCTGTTTGGAAAAGGTGTCGGCAGCTTAACATGGGCTCTGAAATGCAGTGAAGGATTGAGGGGTGCTGGTGCACTGCATACCTAAGGTGTAAATTTTGGATAAGGCGAAGGCTCGTACGTGTAGTAACATTTTTTTGGTTTTGCTTGCAGCGGCTGATGATGAAATATCATTTGATCCTGATGATATCATCACAAATGTGGAAATGGTGAGTTGTTTCATGAATGGTAAAGTTCTTTGAATTTAATTTTTCCTGCTTATCACATATGGTCATTTCATTTAATTTCACACTGTATGGTGTGTGCAGTTCAGATATCTGTTTAAACCCCTGAAGACTTCTTTTAATGGCACACTGCCTACCCTTGCATGTACAGTTAGGCTGATTCATAGGATGTAGACTCACATTCCAGTCAAGAACTGGTCTTTGTTTTCACAGTGTTTGAATAAGAGTACTGTGTCTTACACATTATGGCCAGCGTGGGCAATCGTGTTCAGTCGCAGTTAATATTATGTGACCAGCTCTCGGGTAGAAGATGACTGTCCATGTGGAGTCAGTTGGTTTTGCTTCTTCTTCTTGGTGTGTATTGATATATGAGCTGCTGTCTTGAGTCATAGGAATAACATATCACCATCATATTATTAGAAACGTAGAAAACTAACACAACATAATAGCGAACTTACAGATGTGTCACAGACGTAATGCATTTTGGACAGAGTGGCTGAGCACATCATAAAGATGGTATTGGTTGGTAGTGTGTGCAATAATGTAAGACTCAGTTAACCAGTACACTTATGTTTATTGGACTGTGCATCATCATGATAGTTGAGTAAAGAGAGACCAACTTGATGTCACTTGCTTTATTATTTCTGTATTTAATGCTCAACATGTTTCAGATGTTAATACATCCATCCTCAGGAGCTTGCGACTTATGTGTTGAGTTATTTCGTGGGTTGTATTGATCTGGATCGATGTGTGTTGGTGTTACATTGTGGTTTGGCTGTGGTGGTGTGGTATTCATATGCAGGCTCAGGCAGTGCCTCAGCCTGCATACGGATACCACACCACAACAGCCAAACCACAGCGTAACACCAACACACATCGAACCAGAGCAATACAA
>Ga0123357_10007456_pt1 | contig 13524 bp, 5 predicted proteins | sample TergutEmb28metaG_FD_89873 | JGI IMG/M metagenome (GOLD analysis project Ga0123357, IMG submission 89873) | Embiratermes neotenicus P4 segment gut microbial communities from Petit-Saut dam, French Guiana - Emb289 P4 | ecosystem: Host-associated > Arthropoda: Insects > Digestive system > Gut ...
ACCAAATATGAAGTTTTTTTTTTTTTTTTTTTACTTTAAACTTTGCCTGCAAATACTATACATCTACACTGTCTCGTAACAGTATCTTCATTCTCCAAGAGGCATATTCTCCTTCCAGTATTTAAATGCACAATAAAATGCAAAACTCACCACATCGTTAGATTAATTGAAATTTTCTGTACATTCAAATAAAATACTGTATTGCAAAGTCAAACAGAGAAGTACATATAATGAGACACTGATTCTTACTAGTATTTGGTCAATGAGTTTATTAAATCACAGTGTCAAAATAACTGTATAATGTGGACCTTCTAATTTGCAAAATTAAACACATTTTTAGAAGTGATTTCAGGCTTCCGCTCAAAAGTAGGGAAAGACTACTCTCTTCTGGGTTATTACACAACAAGTACTGGTAATTCCTTACTGACATTAGGGAACAACCTATTGGTCCCATCTTCAAGGGTCAAGAAATCTCAAACTAAGAGTATAATGTGGACCTTCTAATGAATGGATTGCAAAATTAAATGTATCAGAAATGTTACTTCAGGGTTCCACCACAAAGTAGATGAGGACTGCGCTTTACGGGCTTAATAGACAGTGATTAGTGGCAATTCCTTATTAACTTTCAGGACAACCTATTATTCCCATCTTCAGGGGTAAAGATCTTCAAGGCATTGTCCCAAAATGTCGGTAAGGAAGTACCACTGCTCACTGCGTAATTAACCCAGAAGAGCAGTTCTGACATTAGAAACTTTTAGTGAGAAAGACAGATGCCTGTAAAATATGATAACATGCAAGGCAGTCTGCCTGTCTTTGAACATTCGTGTAGAAATAGAGCCAAAGGAAACTGACGGTTACAGTACCAGAAGTTACTAGTTAGCCTTTTAGAAAACTTGGGGAGTAGGTGATGTGAAGTACCATAATTTTATTGGTTATGGCATACCTGTATTTTTCACATTCTACAGTACTTCACATTAGCCAAGGAAGGAAGTAGGTGAGCAGAGACTGGCTGTGGACTGTGACACATTAAATTCCCAGTAAGGGTAGAGATTCTTCTGTTTGTCTGAATTACTGACAGCATCATTAAATAACAAATGCTGGGGTAAGTTGGCCACACAGCAGACCTGGGCTGATGACTTATATCCTTATCCTCTCCATACTGATAGGTGCTTAGCATTTTCCTTTACTACATTTCATAATGATGAGATTAATCAGTGCAACTGAGTTAACTACGATGTACTCACAGAGCAAGCTTCTTTGCCACATCTTCACTGGGTGCTGTTACATATGCAACAGAATGAGTTCCTGCTGTATAGCCACTTGCCATGCCTCGTTTCAACAGAGTCAGTAAGAATGGCATGAACAACAATATCCCACCCAGCACCTGCAAATATTGTACATTTGAAAATTTTACATTTCATGTCATTAAATGAAGAGTCTGTCAGGATTCCAAAATGTAATTCAGCAATAGCACAGAAAGCTAGAATCCATGTCGCATTCATTTTAGTAAACTGACACTTCACTACAGTCATCACTAATAAGGACTGCTGCAATTGGCATGAAATCATATACTATGGAATGCAAATTATTTATGTCATAGTGGCATTATTCAGTACTTCAACTGTCTATTAAATAATGAGCAAAACAAAACAAAGCAGTATACATCATCTAAATAGTTCACTTAAGAAGTCTCTAGCGTTTTCCTGCCCCAGACCAGATATTTTTGGCTATGTACAGTTCCCTTACTTCCTACAGCTTGACAATTTCACTACACACATGTATTGAGGACACATGTCACCGTATGACACTCAAATTGACCACATTGCAGGATGGGGGTTCCAAATTGTCAAAAGCCTCCCCCAAAGCAAGGGACGCCCTTGTCAGCTTACCCCACTTTAGTAAAAAATAAAATAAAAACCTACGTATCTGACATATGAAAATGGTGTCTCAGGCGACTGAAATGGTTCTAAAAGAGGACTTGTGTGCGATTCACAATAGAATCACTTCGGTCGAATTTTATAAATGTTGGATTTTGCTCTAGATGGACAAAGAAAAAACTGCGGACCATAATCGTATGTGACACGTCACTTGGCGACGCTTAGCGTATATGACAACTACGTGAATTCTCGCTTCAGCACGTTTTCCCACATGAATTTCGACATAAACATGTGCGAAATTACATAGAGGGTCAAATATAAGATATCGAAGACTCCTATGCTTCGTCTTAAATGCATTAATACTCCACCCATAATGGATGCACGCGCATTATCATTAATGGTGCATCATCAGCACTCCTTGTTTCATTCATTGTACGTTTCTTAAATATGAGATCTTGAAACATATAAGGTCCCACAAAATCTTAACCTCAAAGCACACACATACCAACCACCTTGTGCCCATCAAAAGCTATTGGTTGCGAGATACCACATAGCCAATTCACTCTCGTAAAATTTACCGAAATTGTAGAACTAATTCCGAATCTCCCAATTTCTTTACTCTGTTCTCGCCCGAAAATCGTACAACTGAGTTGGGAACAAATGTTTCAAAGCGAATAATGCTGCATCCCGAGGAAGGTAATGTGGTCGGGAATGCACTGAAGAGATGAATATCACAAAGGGCTTTGGGTTTGGATTATAAACTGAGTGGATAAGGGAGTCTAATGAATTTCAATGCGTCTTCAGGCACAAACTTTCCGTGCGATAAACAGACTGATAGTGCTGCAGAATGTATAACATGGATACAGGTGAGTAGGATGAAAATTACAAGCTGATGGAAGTGAATGTCACTGCTTAATCTGTAGGACTTCCTTTGGAGTGATATAATACTGAAACAGAATCGGATTTTTTTTATCTCCCAGTATCATTGCAATTTATCCGAGGACATTCAGCAATCGTGTTTGACGGTCACTATTAATGGCACGCAGGAAATACATCCAGTGATACATCTCCTATTTAAGCTCAGTCACATTGATTAGGGGTGTTTCCTCATTCATGAGGTTTCGAGATCACAAGCAACGACGCACCACACTCGCTAGGACTCACAGATGAGTTCGTCGCAGGGACCTCTGCCTGATAACAACACACAACACTCGCAACAGAGGGACATCTATACCCCCGGTGGGATTCGAACCCACAATCCCAGCAGGCGAGCGGCCGTATGCCTACGCTTTAGTCCGCGCGGTCACTGGTACCGGCCAGAATCAGATAACGCGTCTTCAGGCATCTGCAGCGAAGTAGATGAGAACTGCGTTGTTATGAATTATGTGGGACAAGCAGTGGATTACGCAGCGATTTCTGGCAACTTTTACCGACGTTTCGGGACAACCTATGAAGACCGCAAAGCCTCAGAATCGGATAACGATTCCGGCAGCAACCATGATCAAGAATGTTTTCGTGAGTCATTCATTTAGCGCGGCAATTATCAATATATTGTTTTTTTCTTTAAACTTATGTGTATTATTCTTTCAAACGGTTACTAAGTTGTTAGGACCTAACTACTTAAACGGAAGTGTTAGTATTTCTTTCGGCCTAGAAGCGCCGTAAAAAATTGCTTAGGCGCTTGGGACACTGTGAACCGAGAAAGTTTGGGAACCACTGACTTAGCGTCTTTGTGTAACACCAAATGTGTGGGCCCACTGCCATCTCAAGATTGTGCAAGTATGCTCTACGCAACGTGTTTACTTATTTACAAGATTGCACAGTGTGGTAATCGAGAAAGCAAGGAATTTGAGCTACTCTTCAGTGAGTGACCGCTGGAATGCCGAGAACTTTTTCCTCAGCTGTAAGTCAAATGCCAGGGTAAACCCCGCAAAGATGGGGAACGGCCCGCACTCTTCCAAATTTTTGTGTTGTTCTATCTATTATTTGTGTGTAAATGTGTATTGTACTACTGCCACAGGGTGGCTACCCAACTGCAGTTAATAAACATGTATATTAATAGAAAACTTTTTGATGGAATAGTAGGTAACTATGTTACCGATTGCGATGCCGACGTCACGCTACATGTCCCCACTAGATCCGTACTGGGGCACTGGTAGTGTCATTCAGGAGCAAGTAGTCGAACATGTAACGTCATTTCCTGCCATAGGGTTACACGGACAGAGATGAGTTGTATTTCTGATCCGTGATTAGTTAGTTGTCTGTCAGCCATGTTGAGGTGCAGGTGTTGAATGTCTGATCCATGAGTCGTGCTTATGGCGGATTTAAGTTCTTAAATTTTTGTGTGCGCGTGTGTGTTTGTGTAAAAGGACGGTGTTAGAATAGTGAACAATAACGGTGTTTGGGATTCGAAAATGAGTTGGGGAACGGAACTGTGGGTGAGTTACTTCTTTCTTGTGTTATTGTTTCTGTTACGTATCGGAGACTCGAATGTCATGTGATGGACGTACACATACCCTCAGGGGAATTCTTTTCTTTTCTATAAAGTGGAGTATCTTGTGTAGTAAGTGACATATGCTGAATCTAAGCATTGTACTAGAGGCTGAGATGGTCACACATATATTAGATGTTAAGTACTGACCCATTTTTTGTAATGGTATTCCGCTTTTGGAATATGAGAACATTGATGGCACATCTTTATATTGTTAATGGTAACGTTTTCGCATGCACAGAAAACATTTTATCTGTTACCTCTATATGTTTACCTCAGAGGCATGCCGTCTCCTTAATAAGTATCTCGATTTTAATCGTTAGTGCAGAAGGTACTCTACGAAGTGATACACGATCTTTGAACGAATTAAGTTTCGTATTTTTTAGATTCGTAGAATATAAAGAGCTAGCGTCACTGTGGTTTGTTAAGAAGAAACGGTACAAGCACAGACTATGAGATACACATATTTCCCATTTAAGACGTTACTATATACTCTTTTTCATTTATTCGTGCACACTCGTTTTTATTAACAAGGTGGCTGGACATGGTAATGTAATCATAATATAAACGTGCCTCGTACTTCCTTCACAGTCACAGAAATTCATTAAGTAAGGTAAGGTTATGATATTCTATTTCGGTTACATCAACTTGATGTGTAACGGTTAGGCTTTGAAGTTACATTTCAGTGATGCTGTTTAATGGATATGCAGAGGAAAAAGTAATCTATGAAGGTAGGCATGTATTGTTCATATTAGTGATAGAAATGCACTCTGGTGGCAATTATCACTTCAGGTTACTGCCGCTCTTTATTTTGGAAACTCCTATTCATTAATTTTGTTACTTGAGGTGCGGAAACGTAGTTTACAATGGAAGGTGTGTATTTTGACCATACAAAAAGTTTCGGCTATAAATGTTGCTTCTGCTACAGAAATCATGTCATTTTTTAAGTGTTGGTGTGTGAAGAAAGGTAACCAGTTACTTATTACAAGGCTTATAAGCACAGCTCTAATCTGTGTTAGTTCACAGACAGAAGTGGGTGATTGATCTGTTAGGTAACGGTCTAACATGGTACTTTGTTGTTTGGTTTTGGTTTGTATGAGCCATGATTCTTTTTACATATTTTGTTGTGCTGAAAATGCCACAGCCCTCCATATATTGTATGTCTCAGAAGATGTTACATGTACTGCTGCAGAATTCATGGCACTAGGATCATTCCAGGGTCATTTTTGTGTATACATTTAAACTTTCACTTATGTGTGATTACCTTGAGTCAGGTGAAAGATTTGGTAAGATGTTAAGTTGGAAGCAGGAAGTATAGTGACTGCCACAGGTTGGACCAGTGAGGTATTGTGGTTTGATTCCTAGCAGGGCAGGGACTGAAAGGATCCAGACAGGTCCTCGGGTCTGCCCAGCATTCTGTTGAGTGGGCCCTGGGAGCACTTTCTGTGGGAGTAAATTGGGCAAGGCATAAAGGTGGCCCATCACCTCCATCTGGTGCCAAGCTGTATCTCAGCTCCACTGAAGTGCTTTTATGGTATGCAAGGGGGTAACCTCACCTTGACCTTAAGTTGAGTACCCTTTTCTCCCTTGGGTCATTTCTGGTTGCAGCTCTAGGTGACTGCTTTATCTGTATCCATATATGTAGCAATGATAATCTTGGTAATGGCATGGATGTCAGTATATTTATTACACTCTTTGCAATAGCATTTATAAAAGAAATGCATTTTTAACTCTTTGTAGTGCCTTTGTTTTATATTAGTAGAGTTTAATGTCATGACTTACTCTGGGTGTCAGGGGTCCACTGATTTTCAAATCTTCAGTAGCCATCCCAAATTTTATGTGTACCAGAAAGATGGCCTGAAACGTTCTCCATACTGAGGACCCACAATTCTGGAGTGACCTGTGAACATCACCATTATCAGCTTCTTTCTGCTGTGTGTGTGTATGTGTGAGAGTAAATGGCTAAACATATTTGTATGTAAAAAAAACTGCAATACTAATGCTGAAAGTGTTATGAGCCACCACACAAAATTTAGTTGCTGGGGTGACCAGGTGGCTAGGATTTCTGAAGTCCTGTCTGTTTGATGCATTTGACAGAAAAGTGTTTGAAGTTAAACCTTTAGTTTGGGTACAGTTAGGTCACATTTTTTATCTAATATTCATGTACTGTACTGCAGTGAAAAAGTCATCAACTTTTGGTTTCTTTCTGCATATTGTAAACTGTCTCAGTGTCTGAATGTCCTTATCCAGAGTCTGAAAGCTGTTTATCCTCATACATAATGCAGCCACATGTCAGGCCATTATTTGGAACTGTTATGTGGTCATAATGAGATTTTGCTGAGGATCATCAGTCTGTTTGTCTGTCTGTCTGTCTGTCTGTAAACAGTATTTGTTCATGATCTAAAGTCATATTAATAGCACTGGCCCTGTGACCCCTACAGTACCAGAATTTGCTCATCATGTCATTTAAGGTGTCACATTCCCATGATTATTTTGGGAGTTCATGATCGGTGAGATGTATTCTGTGACTTAAGTGTGGTTTGTGACCCTGGGGATTTGGAATCCATGTTACATGTTAGTGTGCGTTCTGGTTGTAAGAAAAGTGTGTCATGAATTTTAGTTCGTTACATCCTGAATATTAATATTTTGTCTGTTTTAATATTTCATGCCTGGTTGGTTCAACAGAATGCTATATTATTTGGTATTTAGAACTTTTTTATATGTGAATATATACTTAATGACCAAAAGTCTGAATATGCTTTGCATGAAGATCCAAATACAAACTATAACATTTGTTTACAATAGTACCAGTTTTATTAAATTGCACTAATTCATATAAGTGGTCCCAGCTCATGTCATAGTACATATTTCTCTTGTTGCTGGAAGTCATATTTGTTTTTAAGAACTTTTCATTACGTTGTTGTGTGTGAGATAAAAGAATGTTTTCACTGTGTACATACATGTGATATGCTACTTTTGGTACTAAAGAATCATGGTCCTTGAGTGAACAGAGTGAGTGACTGAATTGCCAGGGTTTGAACCATGGTAGGGTTATATTGCATGTCAAGTTGCTTGTCAAGTCTGATGCTCGAATTTATGGAGTCTTACCCTCATTCCTATATACAAATTCATTGTGTAGTGTTTTGGCACGGGGTGGATTTACCATATTAGTACTCCAACATCCTATACTTAAAGTATTTTCTTATATTGATAGGTACTTATGAGGACAGTTGTGCCAAGTTTTATCTCAGTTGTTTATGCAAGTAAAATGTGCCAGTTAAGTTTGAATTTTGCATTTTTGAATGCAAGCTTCCTAGAATGATGGAAGTATTTAATGTGCTGAATGTGTTTTTTTAAACAACCTTGTAGTTTGTAGGTCTAGTTATATTCATTCACGGATATGTTAATTATAAACTGTGTATAATTATGTTATGTAAATCTGTGCCCAGGGACCTGTCACAAATCATTGGAATAAAAACCTCAAGTGATAGCCATCTGTATTGTTATGTCATGCAGGATTATCTGAGACAGCTTCAATAAGTAACGGTCCCTGGCCCGTAACTATTGCATTGATCAAGCATTTTATTTTTAGATGGGAGGTAGCACTTCATAGCAGGGGTAATAGGCAACAGATGGTGCAAAATTCAGTCAGATGCTATTCAGAGGATAAGTTGATGTGTGAATGGCAACCACGTTGTAAACTTGGCCTTCATATAAATTAACCGTCAGTAATGGCGTAATGAGGGTGCAACATGTCAGAAAATGGTGCGGAGTTCGAAAATTATCGAAGGGCATCCATGATGATAATCGCACCGGTCGGTCTGCAACATCAGAGACGAATGTAAACACAACGCGAGTAGGAGAAATTTTGGAAAAGTGGAAAGAGTCGTTGATTCCACAGTTACGAGGAAGTAGAAATTAACTGTCCTTGAATGGTTGCGAATGCAAAAGAGCCCGATTGCTATCGGGATGGAATGTTTAAACTTGTGCCACGATGGGGCAAATATATCGGCGTGGCTGGGGATTGTGTTGAAAAATACTGATATTTCAGGGGCATGCGTGAGATTCATTTAAGGCTGCAGTGATTTCACGTTTGGTTTCTATGACTGGCGGATATCCTTCCCTTAATGAACATTCGTTGTAGGTTTCGAAACATCAGAAAAGAGATCAGTTCCTGTACAGTATAAGCAACACCCACCATGAAAGCGTAAAAATTTATAGAATGGAAGTGAAGGAAGAAGCAACACGAAAACGTGTTACATTTTATGTAAAAAAGAGAAGAAATGAAGCATCTGTTTTACCATACGATAAAGTAGCAGTGTCCAGGTTGGTAAACCTGAGCATGGAATCCTGATGTAGGCTGCTTGACTCTTTCGTCTCGGCTAGAACTTCAATGACCTTGTTCTCCTGGCTTCCTTAAAAGTCCCGACTATAACATTTCGATTCCCGAGATGAACCCTGGTATCTGTTTCTTTTCAGAATTTGGCCACATCATAGTTTACTGTGTAATATCACGTAATGGGCGACGAGGTGTGTATTGTACTTTGTTTACTGATAAATGACACGCTTTTACATTAGGTAGCAGAATTATGTAATCAACGCGATCATTTTTATGGTAACAACACTATTTGTTCCCTTTCTTAGCAATGAAAATTATACATTTTTAACCACCATCTTTCCATACCTTAACGTCTGATGGTGACCCCCATGGGTCAAAACAGGTAGCAGGCAATACAAACTGATGTAAAGTTGTGACTGAAGGCTTATGCTTCCTCTCTACTGTTTATATCACAACGGGATGTCATCGTTAAAGATACAAACATTTTGTTTCGTATAAAAAAATAGTCCCCCCCCCGGTTGCATTATCCTTGATATTTAAACTTAACGAAACGGCATGGCCTCTGTTAAGATTCAGCGCTTCCACATGGGCAGTTTAAAATTTATGTACTAAGAACATGCCGGGTTGTTTACTAATTATGTACAAGTGTGTCACATTTACACACTTCTTACCTCTTTTATGGGTGTGCATGAAATAATGTGGCGAAACGTGACGAAAAATGAAACTTAGAATAAACGGAAGTCTTTCTTTATGGGAAAATATGTGGCCCGCAGAGTGTAATTGAAACGTAACGTAAAATTACATGTAATAAGGGAAAGCGGGTGTATGCATGAAACGACATACTATAACGGACGATAGTGTGCTCGGATATTTGCTTTCTGTGCCATGAGTTTCATTTGTGAAGGACGCAGTGTTTATAGGAACATCAGTGCAATGCCCGTTGAAGTCCAAAAAAGTTTTCGTTTTTTACTTGCGCCCCATTTACTGTTTTATAAATTTAATGAAATTTAATTGTAGCATTAAGCTTTAAACATCACCACGCACGTGGTAATGCGTACGTTCTTACAGAGTGACTGCCAATTTAGCGCCTACTTAAGTGCGTCTCCCAGGCAAACATCAAATTGACTTTTTATAAGTGTGGAATTCTGTTCGAATTGCAAAGGTGATTCAGTGAATTTAGTATAATTCATTTCGTGCATTGTGCGTAAGTCATATATACGAACTTATGCACACAAATTGTATAAAATTATAAGTTACACGTGAATTTCAGCCCTCCTACATGTTTCAGCGATATATCGCCATCCCCAGGGAGGCGTCAGTGCAGAGGAATATATAATATTACATATTCCTCTAACGTAATGTGTATTCCCATGTATTGACGCCTTCTGGAGTATGGCGATTTATCGCTGAAACATGTAGGAGGGTTGAAGTTTATGTGTTCCTATAACATAGAATTTTGTTGTGTGCGTATGTTGGTGAATATGAGTGATTGTATTTTAGTACATTGCAGGGCATTTTCATAGTTACTTTTCCTTAACGCATTGTTTCCACTTAGGCTGAGAGTTCAGCAGCTCCGAGTCCCAACGTCAGACGTAACAGATAAAAAGTAGTATTTGCATAAGCACCACTCTGTGTAAACCAGTGGGGAAGGGGAAGGTCAGTGTTCAGCTTAAAGCCCGGCCGCTTTGCCCCTGTGCCTATTGAATAGACTGGCTGGACCCTACAATAATTTTGAACGCTTTGGAGAAAAGTCCTTTCTGGTAATCGAACTGCCGTCCTTCGGTGAGAATCATAGTGTTCCTCTCCTCTGATGTGTGTTTGATTTGCCACCCTATAGTGTCTTGTGGAGTGGGGAGTATGTCCCCAAAGATGACGTGATAGGCTCAGTGCCACGAGTGCTTTCATTCAGGATATTTGCATGAGTATCATGATATATAAGCGAATTCTGTTCTTGTGTCTCCTGTCCGTTTCAGCACCATTGTTGTGAAGTAGCAACAGCGTTATGGCCAAAATATGTATGAACTAAGTTGCTATTTATTATAACGATTTTAGAAGCGGCACGATTCTATCGAAACATCTTAACTATCTTCGTTTGTTTTGTTTTGTTTTTTTATTTTATTTTTTTTATGTGCAACATGCTGCATTGAGCCCCAGGAGGAAGCGTTGGTTTCCCTGCGCTTGGAGCAGAGGTAGCTTGTCGGGCCTGCGATAAAATTCACTCGAGTTATTTGGAATGTTTTGCCGAATAGTTTGTAGCCTCAGCCTCGTCTTTCGTCGTTTGTCACGCACAATGTATGGTGGCGTTGGGAGGACCCGCGTTGCATCGCGCGTTCAATACGCAGGCTGAGTCAACTGTAAATCGATTTTGCGGGAACCCCACTCTCTCTCACAACCTGCGTACTGATGGTGTCAGCGAATACCGCCGTGAGTCATAGGACTGTCTGCAAGTTTGCGTAATGCAGTCTGTGTTTAGGAAGCGATCGTTAGTGATACGTGACGTACAGAACTAATGTGCAGTCCAAGTGCCGCTGTACACATTTCACTGCTGCCAACATCTGTATATTTCGGTACTAGACATTTAGATTTAGATCACGTTATTTGCCGAAAATGTGTACATGTGTAGTGTTGAGGTGTTTGCTTGTTTAAGCGCCGTAACTGTGCAAATTATTTCGAGTAAATTGGGGATCTTGACTGAAATTTGCCTTGCGGTTTGATTTGTCATTTCATTGCAAGCCGTGCTTCGTAGGAGGCACAAAGCGAACCTCATGCCGGTTTTATTTAAAAGACACACAACACACGCGAAAGTTCCGCGTACAGCGCCCGGCTTGTGAAAAGAATTGTACTTTTCTTTAAGAGCCGCAACTTTTAATGAAGCCATCCGTAGTCGGTGAATATTTAACCGCACACAAGTGCATTTCATTTTCGTCTGTGTGTTATACGAAAAGATTTAAGACGAAATTTATATCGTCACCAATTAATTTGTATCGCTCATGTCAGTAAAAAGGTAAAATTAATTTGTATCGTTTATATCAGTAAAAAAATGTAAAGTTTTCTCGTTACAGGCCTGGTGTGGCCCAGAGGGTGAGTAGAGGTATAGCTCTACTCTTCCATGACCGCGGCACTAGGAGGGGGTGAGTGGTCAGCAGCACGCCCCGGCCGCACTTTACCCCCGGGAAAGACCCAATACCCATTTTACAGGAGGCTGGGTGGGCCCCAGGGCCGGTCTGGACGGGCGGAAAATCTCGTCCCCACCGGGATTGGATCCCGGACCTTCCGGCCCATAGTCGCTATACCGACTGAGACACCCGGCCCACATCGTTCATATCAGTAGTAAATGGAAATCAGGAAAACTGGGTTATGATATTGTACAAATGAAGAGGGGTTCTGGAGCGACATGTCGTCTGTCAAACTGGACGAGCCATGATTCTCCCTCCAGATTATTAGGCCATAGTACAGCAGTATTCAGGTTAAGGTTTACTGCATATGTCCATACAGCGTATTTGGTGTTGCAGAGCATCGTATTTCGTAACGATACAATAATAATTCAACAGTAAAATGACATACAACTAAAATCTGGGCAAGATAATTTCCTCGAGGCGTGAGGCTAACAAGCTCACGTCCGTAAAACAAATTTTATTGTTGAGAAGACCAATAATCTACTGCGGTTGGATTGTTTAAAGATATAGACATAGTAGCAGACATTAAAAAGAAAAGATTGGAATGGACCGGTCATATAGTAAGAATGGATCAGGGAAGGACAGTGCACGATATATTTAAGAGTAAACCGGGGGGAAGTAGAAGGGGAAGACCTAGATTGGGATGGATGGAAGATGTGGAGAGGATTTACGGGATACGAAGGTTATGAGATGGCAACAGAAGGCAGTCGATAGGGAAGAATGGGCGTCCCTAATTAAGGAGGCCAATGCTCTCAGAGGGCCGTACAGACGAGGAGTAAGTTCCTTGAGGGCACCTTCGGATATTGTAGATATCGAGAGAGCATGCTGTACCCATACACATCGTGGTCAGTATGGTGTTTAGAAAGTCAGTAACCGCTATGTGTTTCTATGTTCCACCGTTACCTACATGCCCTACGGCGCCCCAAACTATACCGTTTTGGTACCGCCCTAGAAGAAAACCATGGGGTGTTTGAAACCCGAAACCTCGGACGATTAAAATATACCCCCACCCTCCTCCGCACTTTGTAACAACCTGGATGTCCTTCATTTAGAGCAGTCAAAAGATACTTGTTAAATGGGGTGTCTCTAAGAAACATAAATTGATGAAGACGTATCGCGAACTGTGCACATTCCTAACACAAGCGTGAGGTCGACGTGGTCAGTTTCGCAATTCAACCGCTTTACCGCCGGGGAAATGGTCCTTGATACACATTGGTTTGGTGGCTGTGTGGACCCTAGAGCCACTCTGAACCCGTTGGAAGAATGAAGGAAACTCTGCCCTTGCCTGGAATGGAACACCGTTTACCCGGTCGTCCCGCCCGTAGCCTCGCCACTGCAATTAACAGCTACCCCGGCTGCCTCTCTTGTAGCCTCAGGAAAGAAAAAGGTGCACGCGTGGTACATTACTAATACTTACTTACTTACTCCATGGTGCGGAGTCCTTGAGAAGCTAACTGGTTTGCAGCTAGTCAACAAATTCCCCGCATTTCACGGAACCCGAAGGTTCATTACCGCACTTACAAGCGTCTGCCACCTGTCTCTATCCTGGGCCTACCCAACCCAGTCCATATACCCACATCCCACCTCCTGGAGATCCGTTCTGATATTATCCACCCATCTACGCCTAGGTCTCCCCAGTGG
>Ga0123357_10007457_pt1 | contig 13522 bp, 9 predicted proteins | sample TergutEmb28metaG_FD_89873 | JGI IMG/M metagenome (GOLD analysis project Ga0123357, IMG submission 89873) | Embiratermes neotenicus P4 segment gut microbial communities from Petit-Saut dam, French Guiana - Emb289 P4 | ecosystem: Host-associated > Arthropoda: Insects > Digestive system > Gut ...
GACGCTTATCGCAGCTTGACACGACCTTCTTCAGCGCCCTAGCCGAACCATCCCCCATGCGGCGTAGCATCGCCGCTGGCGTATGATCTAGCACACGTCCAGGTTGCGTATGATCGGTGATCACCGGGCTTTTTCCGATCTCATCCTCCATTACGGAGCCCTTACACCTCTTCCCCGAAAGAGGACCTCTCTCCGGGTGCATGATTGTTATCGGCCAGACAGTTGATGTCTGAGCAGGATACTCCCGATGTAGATGTAGTATATAATGACTACTGCCGCAGCAGGAATAAGCGTCAAGAACAAATTGTTCTATGAACCGAATATTCGTGATTTTTAACACGAATCACACGATGGGTTTCATCGCGCAGACCCCTCTATTCAGGAAATGTATATAAACCTTTTCAGAAGGCAGCCAGTGTGTTCTGAAATACATATATGATATAGAAAAAAGAGAGAAAACAGGCTGTGTTTTCAATACGACAGTAAGGCCGTCGGGGAGGCACGCTGTGCCGTCTCCAGCGGCCTTACGCAGCCTTGCTTGAGATCATACCGCTTTATTCTTGCCTGGCTTCAGCAATGCCACGCAGACCGCTAAGGCCGCTATTATAGCGAACAGCGTGAACGCTTCGCCGAGTCCCGACAGCAGCTTCGTTATCGCCGCCTCGCTGACAGTTCCCTCTCCAAGGAAGATGTTCACCATGTCGTTGAAATCAAGCCCCGTAAGAACAAGCGGGAACGCTATCGCAAGACTGAACATGGATCCTGTGTTGCGTAGCATTATCCTCGTACCCGACGCTATGCCGCGACGTTCCGGAGGAACGGACGTCATGACCGAACTGGCATTCGGCGACATGAACATCCCTCCGCCTATTCCCATGCAGACCATGAATATCACCATATACCATATCGGGGTGTCGGCGCCGACGAAAGCGAATCCCGCCAGAGCGATCATGCCCATGGCAAGTCCCCCCACGATCAGGAACTTAGGCCCTATCTTGTCAGACAGTCTGCCGGATAGTGGTCCGACTATCATTATCGGCAGACCGCTTGCTATCAATATGATCCCCGCCTGAAGGGCGGTCTTATGACAGGGCCCCTGGAAGTAGAAGATCAGCAGGAATGTCGCTGCCCCTATGTACAACCCATTCAGCAGATTGGTGAAGTTGCCTACGGCATAACTCCTGTTTCTGAACAGACGCAGATCCATCATCGGATGCTCCGCGATGCGCAGTTCAATGAACAGGAAAGCCGCTATTCCGATTATTCCTATGGCCGCCATTATATATACAATATACATCAGATCAGGGTCGCCGAAGGACTCATAAGTCAAAGCGACGAGTATTCCCAATAGACCTATGAAGAACGCCGCCGCCCCTAACCAGTCGAACTTCTGTTTCCTGACCTCCCACTTGGGTTCCCTGAGGCGGTGTGCCGCCCAGATCGCACCGAATATGCCTATCGGAACATTGAACAGGAAGATCCACTCCCACCCAAGCGGAGCAAGCAGCCCTCCGACCACCGGGCCGATCACAAAACCGGCTGATGTGGCAACCTGATTGACGCCGATGGCGAAACCTAATCTTCCCTTTTTGAAAGCATCGGTTATCATCGCCGTGCTGTTCGCAAGAAGCATTGAAGCGCCTAACGCTTGGACGATCCTGAAAGCGACAAGCCCCCATCCATTGAAACTCAGATTCAGATAATCCGGGCCGCACAGACCGCACAGAAGAGAGCCGAGGGTGAACATCGCGAATCCGAGCACGTATATCCTTTTGCGCCCGAACATGTCCGCGATCCTTCCGAGAATGGGCACCATTATCGTGGTCACCATCAGGAAGATGAGGAGCACCCAAAGAGTGGTCATGAACGGCATCTTCATTGCCATCATCATGTCCGGGAGAACGATCAGCAGTGCAGACCCCTGAACCGATGCAAGAAGCGCGCCGACGGTGGTGACCGACAGCACGGTCATGGGGTATCTGTCGTGCCCTTTTTCATTGGACACTATATCTGAAGCCTTGGAGGCATTACCGTCTTCTATAATATCATCTATCGAGAGCGACCGTTATCTCTGTATAAATATATGATTAAATGAGAATAAAATGAGTAGCCAGACATTGCTTACGCATGCTTTGTGCAAGCATGTCCGGCTTGTTTTATGGGTTTAGCAGATACATCACGTGAATCCGCGGGGCTTCAGCAGTGCGGCGACGACCGAAACGACCGATATTATCGCAAATATCATGAACGCTTCCTGAAGGCCGCTGATGAGCGCCGATATGGCATGCGCCTGACCTGTGCCTAGGAAGATCGCGACCATATCCTCTTGACTAACTCCCGCGAGGACGAGCGGGAATGCTATGGCAAGGCTGAACATCGTTCCGGTGTTACGAAGCATTATTCTCGCGCCGGATGCTATGCCGCGATGCGCTGGCGGGACGCTGGCCATGACCGAGCTCGCGTTCGGCGACATGAACATCCCTCCGCCAACACCCATGATCACCATTAGGACACACACTATCCACAAGGATGTATTCTGATCGACGAATGCCAATCCTGCCAGAGCGAGGGTCGTCAGAGCAAGTCCCCCGGCCGTAAGAAGCTTAGGCCCGTACTTATCCGAAAACCTGCCTGACAACGGACCGACAACCATCATCGGCAGACCGCTCGGGACCAGCAGAAGGCCTGCTGTGAACGCGTCCTTGCCGAGTGCCCCCTGGAAATAGAAGATCAGCAGGAACGTCGCCGCTCCTATGCATAATCCGTTCATCAGATTGGTGAGATTGCCGACCGCATAGTTCTTATTGCGGAAAAGACGGAGATCCATCATCGGATGCTCCGCCTCGCGAAGCTCAACGAATATGAAGGCTATGATGCCGAGGATCCCGATCACGGACATTATGTACACAATGTACATCATATTCGGGTCGCCGAAGGAAATGTACGTGACTGCCGTGAGTATCCCGAACAGACCGATGAAGAACAATATCGTCCCGATCCAGTCGAACTTCTGTTCTTTGATCTCCCACTTCGGCTCCCTGAGGCGGTATGCCGCCCAGAATGTGCCGAATATTCCCAGCGGGACGTTGATGAGGAACACCCATTCCCAGCCGTACGGGGCAAGTATGCCTCCGATCACGGGGCCGATGACGAACCCTGCGGAGAAAGCGATGCCGTTGACGCCAAGAGCGAAGCCAAGCTTCTCTTTCCTGAATGCGTCGGTTATCATCGCCATGCTGTTGGCCATTAACATGGACCCTCCCAGTGCCTGGATTATTCTGAAAGCTACGAGGTCCCATCCGCCTATTCCCAAGTTGGCTAGGCCGGTCAGGCCGCAGAGCAGCGAACCGAACGCGAATACCGCAAATCCGAGCACATAGATCTTTTTACGCCCGAACATGTCGGATACTCTTCCGAGCACCGGGACCATTATGGTCGTCACCATCAGATAGATAAGGAGCACCCAGAGCATGGTCATGAATCCCATGTGCAGATTTCCCATCATATCCGGAAGAACTATCAAAAGTGCGGAGCCCTGCATTGACGCAAGAAGCGCACCGACGGTGGTGACCGACAATACGACCATTGCATACTTATGCTGTTCCTTTATTTTCTGGTCTTTATCTAAAGCCTCAGAGGCACTAGTGTTTTCTATAATATCATCTGTCGATGCCCACTGTTATTTTCATATAAAAATATAATAGATACTGGCATGATACTCAGGGAAGGAACAGAACTACTACGAGACTGGGCAGCATCTTTCTGAACTCTTTTAGGTCTGGGTAATAAAGCCTCAGAAAATCATCTTTGTAAAACCGCTTGTTCAGAAGTTTTGACACAACGGCGACCTCCGTCCTTCCTTCTACCTTCCACGCTCCTCCTTCATAGGAGGTGTCGGTGCTGACGAAGATCGGGATCCTCAGTCTCATCTTCTCGATCTCCGTACACTTTCCGGCAAGGAATTCCATCTCTTTGCGGTCGAGTGTGCACTTCTGACCGTCTTTGGTCTCATATGTGTCCTCTCCGGATTCGAGACACTCAAGGAGCGTCCTTCTTGAGACGGGGATGTGTTTGTTCATGTCGCGTATGACGTACTCGATATCCACGCATAACGAACGGCGCCGGCGTTCTTTATCTTATCTGTGACAGTGCGTATGAGTTCGGATGAAATAAATTCGGTTGGCGGTAAAATAATAGATATTAGTAAGGCCATGAGGCGCCATGGACCGGAAGCTGGAAGAGGCGCTGAAAGAGCATCCCTGCTATAGCAGGGAGGCGCATGAGAAATTCGCGAGGATGCACATCCCGGTCGCGCCCAAATGCAACATACAATGCAACTACTGCAACAGGAAGTACGATTGCAGCAACGAATCCAGGCCCGGTGTGACAAGCGAGGTCCTTTCCCCGGAGGAGGCAGTGGAAAAGATAAGGGTCGTGAAAGAAAAGATCCCTTATCTGAGCGTGATAGGCGTTGCCGGTCCCGGCGACCCCCTCGCCAACGATGAGACATTCCGCGCGCTGGAACTTGTGAATAAAGAGTTCCCGGAGCTTACATTGTGTGTCTCAACGAACGGCCTTGCGCTTCCAGAGAATGCACAGAGATTATACGATCTCGGAGTAAGGTTCCTGACGGTCACGATGAACGCCTCCGACCCATCAGTGGGAGGAATGGTCTACGATAGGGTGAAATGGGAAGGAAGAACGTACTCAGGAAAAGAGGGAGCTGAGATCCTCCTGCGGAACCAGCTTGACGGGGTTAAAAAATGCGTTGATCTGGGAATGATGGTCAAGATCAACATCGTCATGATACCTGGGATCAACGACGAACACATTCCTGAGCTTGTGAAGAGGGTCAAAGCCCTTGGCGTGTATATCGTCAATATCCTACCGCTGATACCTGTGGACGGAACGAGGTTCAGTGACAGGAGAGCGCCGACGCCGGAGGAAAGAAAGAGACTTATGGATGTCTGCGAACTTGATGTGAAAATGATGAGGCACTGCAAACAATGCAGGGCAGACGCGATAGGGCTTTTGGGAGAAGACAGATCATCTGAGTTCATGAGGATGAGGTCCTGCCAAGCGGGATGCGGTCCGTCTCTGGGTAATTCGGAACCGTCGCTGATAAAGATAGATAATAGCGGCCCCATAAGAGTGGCCGTTGCCACTTCTGACGGGAAAACAGTCGACAGCGGATTCGGAAATGCTTCGCGTTTTGACGTTTACTCAGTAACGAACGGCGAAGCGAAATTCATAAGAACGGTGAAGGTGGACACAACGAAACAGGTGGCCGGGAAACTTCACAAAGAGCATATAGAAAGTATTGCGGACAGTCTCGACGATTGTTCTGTGTTTGTAGTGAAGGAGATAGGGCACATGCCATCTAAATTGCTGATGGGACGAGGCAAGATCGTCAGGGTCTTCCAGGGACCTATCGGGAAAGAGGCCTTTATGCTCGATTGATCTCATACCTGCCTACGCATAGTCCTTCACACGCGGAGAACTTTTACCTTTTGTTAAAGTTTTATAGTGTGTTAGAAAATATCTATATATGTTGTAATGTTTTCTAGTGTATTAGAAAACTATGAACAATGGAAGCACAGTTCTGCGCGAGGACTGCCTCAGAAGACTCAGAGGCGGCAAGGATGTGACGAACACGGTGAAGATAATCACCGGAATGAGAAGAAGCGGTAAATCCACAGTAATGCGCCAATTCATGGAAGAACTCAAAAGCTCCGGCATCGGCGCAGACAGAATATTCCTTTTTGACCTAGAATCAAAAGAATATGATGATGTAAAGGACTTCAGAGATCTGAATGCGGCGATCGCTTCAAAAATAACTGTTGAAGGCCGAGTGTATGTCTTTCTTGATGAACCTCAAAAAGTGGAAAAGTGGGAAAGAACGGTAAATTCGCTGATGGTAGATTACGATGCGGACATTTACATAACAGGATCCAACGCATATCTTCTCTCATCAGATATCGCCACCTACATATCGGGGAGGTATGTGGAGATCAAAATGCTCCCTCTGTCCTTCAAAGAATATATCGAACTCCATCCTCCGAACGAAAAAAAGAGTGTGGAGGTCAGATTCGCCGATTATATGCAGTACGGCTCCCTGCCCATCATCGACCCGGATGCAGAGAACAAGGAATTCCTGAATGGTCAGATAGAAGGAGTTTATAACACGGTCCTTGTCAAAGATGTGCTGAAGAGATTGAAAACGAAAGATGTTGTGTCCCTCGAGAAGGTCTCAAAATATCTCTATTCGAATGTTGGGAACTTAACGAACACGCTCAATGTCTCCAAAAGTTCGGGTAAGACCCCAACGACCATCGGAGAGTACATCAAAGCACTGGAAAACGCCTATCTTTTCTATAAAGTATACCGATACGACGTCAAAGGAAAGAAGATACTGAAATCATCGGAGAAATATTACGCCTCAGACCCGGGAATGAGGAATGTTGTCTTGGAAGAGGTAGGTTCGGATACCGGCAGGCTGCTGGAGAATATAGTCTTTCTAGAACTTCTGAGAAGAGGGTATAACGTAACTGTAGGAAGCTACAATGATCTGGAGATAGACTTTGCCGCTCAGAGACCTGGAACGGGGACAGAATATTTCCAGGTTACGGAAAGCCTTATCCAGACAGCCTCCTCAGAGAGGGAGATCAAACCGTTGGATTCCGTGAGGGACCACCGCAGAAAGACGATATTGTCACTGGACAGGATATTGAAGGACCCCGGGAACGGGATAAGACATCTGAATGCGATAGATTGGCTGCTTGGTGAAGAGTAAAGGAGCATTACGTTTCGTGCCGAGTAGTGTATATAAACAAGAAAAGTATCGCCGAACAATAATATCGGGTGAAAGCACAATGGACGCACAGGAACTAAGGGACGCATACGTGAATTTCTTCGTTGAGAGAGGGCACACATACATCAGATCGGCTTCGCTGATACCTGAGAACGATCCCACCGTGCTGTTCACCACCGCAGGCATGCACCCTCTTGTTCCTTACTTGCTGGGAGAGAAACACCCCGGCGGAAAGAGGCTGGTGAACTTCCAGAAGTGCATTAGAACGGGGGACATAGAAGAGGTCGGTGATGCTTCGCACCTCACATTCTTTGAGATGCTCGGCAACTGGTCCCTTGGGGACTACTTCAAAAAAGAATCCATTGAGTTCAGTTTCGACCTTCTGAAGAATGTTCTGAAGATCGGCAAAGAGCAGCTTGCCGTCACCGCTTTCGAGGGAGAAGAGGGCATTCCGAAAGATATCGAAACGGCGGAGCACTGGAAGAGCCATGGGATGGGGGCTGATCAGATCTTTTTCTATGGAAGGAAAGATAACTGGTGGGGCCCTGCAGGCCAGACCGGGCCCTGCGGCCCGGACACGGAAATTTTCTTTGATAACGGCAAAGAGAAATGCGGGCCGAACTGCGGACCATCATGCAAATGCGGGAAGTACACAGAGATCTGGAACAATGTCTTCATGCAGTACTTTAAGGACAAGGAAGGGAACTTCACCCCGCTGAAACAGAAGAACGTGGACACCGGGATGGGGCTGGAGAGGGTGCTCTGCATGGTCAACGGTGTGAAGACAGTGTACGACACATCTTTGTTCGCCGGGATCATCGGAAAGCTTGAGGAATTGTCCGGGAAAAAGTATGAGGACGATATCAAATCATTCAGGATAATCTCCGATCACTTGAGAGCGTCGACGTTCCTTTTGGGGGACGGCGTGGTCCCGTCGAAGATGGGGCAGGGGTACATCCTCAGAAGGCTGATCAGAAGAGCCAGCAGATACATGTCGAACATCGGGATCGAGGGAGTGAACATGCAGAAGGTCTCCGAGGTGATCGTCTCCGAATACTCCGCGGCGTATCCCGAGCTGGAGAAGAACAAGGATTCCATTTATTCCCAAATAACGGCGGAGGAGGAAAAGTTCCACAAAACGCTGAGAAAGGGACTAAAGAGATTCGATGAAATGATCTCCGAGAGCGGTGAAACGAAACTGCTTGACGGCGAAGCGGTGTTCAGGCTGTATGATACGTTCGGATTCCCTATCGAGCTGACGCAGGAGCTTGCCGCCGAGAAAGGGTACACCGTGAGCACTGAGGATTTCAACAGCCGGTTCAAAGAACATCAGGAGAAATCCAGGGCCGGGTCCGATCAGGTGTTCAAAGGAGGTTTGGCGGATGCAAGCGATCAGACGACGAAATTACATACCGCCACACATCTGCTGAATGCCGCATTGAAGAAGTTCGTGGATCCGAACATCCACCAGAAAGGATCAAATATAACCGCGGAGAGATTAAGATTCGATTTCAACCTTGACAGAAAGGTCGAACCCAAGGAGCTGAAAGCGATCGAGGATTACGTCAATGAGATAATCAAAGCTGACATACCTGTGGTTTGCGAGGAACTCCACTATGAAGAAGCGCAAGCCAGGCATGCGGAAGGCGTTTTCCAGAACAAGTACGGAGAGGTCGTGAAGGTGTACTCGATTGGCGATGTCTCCATCGAACTCTGCGGCGGACCCCATGTGCGCAGCACCGGCGAAATAGGAAAATTCAAGATCGCAAAGGAAGAGAGTTCGGCTGCGGGCGTCAGAAGGATAAAAGCGGTTGTGGAGTGATTGGAAACCATCCTCCCAAGAATTTAGACGGTGCGTCCGGTCCTTACTGTCAGCCTCCCGCATAATATGAAACCAGAACGGTTTTAGAACATAACGCCCATTCGAGTGTATGCTCTGCGTTCCATCCGAAGAGGAAAAGGAAAATCAGTGGCCGGACGCCAAACTGTTGCAGATAAGGTTCGTGCCGTTCAACATAGGCACGGAGACCGACGATGAGCTTATGGGCGGGATACGGAGAACGATGTCCGAGAACGGATACGAGGAACGCAGCCTTACGAATTACAAGGACCTTCCTCCGCGCGCACATGTTATGAGATATCCAAACGCCGTCATGTGTTCATATTTGAAACGGGAATATGCGTTTCGGTGCTGGCCGATGAATACAGACAGAACTCGGACGAATACTTTTCGATCGCCGGCTGTCAGGAGAGAAGGGATGCGCACCAGAACATACTGCTTCAGAGCGGATCGGAAACAGATAGGTACCGCGGGGACGGGGCCGAGATCAGACATGTCGCGAATATACTGATCGATCGGGCGGACGAGTACGTCAGGGGATTGAGCAGATTCAAATACAGAAGCTGGAGGCGCATGACGCAGACCAGATGGAAAAGATTCCTTGCCGAACAGAGCGAGGACAAGGATGGGAAGAGCGGATTGTCTTACGTGATGACAGTCCATTTCATAATCTCGGGCGGCGACAGACCTCTGGGAAAACTCAGATGGAAGGATATCCCCGAACGGATGCGCAGGAACATCATGGTGCTGCTGGAACCGGCGGTGATATACATGGAGGATTCTCCGGACTTCGACAATACTGATCCGGAAGGGAAGAAAGCACTGATCGCCGGCATGGATGTGAATGAAGAACAAACGGATTACGAAAAAAGAGAGAATCTGGCAACCTTCATGTCCTGGTCATCCGTGGTGGTATTGGGAAGACCGACGGACGGCGATATCGAAGAGTACGTGATGATGGAAGTGCTGCTGCAGAGCGATTGGTATCTGATCCACCGCAAAGAGAGGATGCTGCCGAGAACCATGGATGACGCAAGGGAAAGAAAATTCACCTCGGTGGAGATGAGGATGGACCAGTACGAGCTTGACAGATATATCAAGGAGACGACATACCACAGCGGGTCCACGTTGCCGGCGAGGTTCAACGAGATACAGAAGGGTCTTTTGCTTTCAAGCGGTCTGAGAGAAAAGGCCGCCAGATACATAAAAATGTCAAGGGACATGGGCGAGAGCATGATGTACGACGACCAGATGAGGCAGAGCAGATACGGGCGGGTGAGCGAGATCCTTCTGCTTGTCATCGCGGTGTTGAATATCTCGAACGTTGTATACAGCATCACGAGCAAAACGAACGAGGCGGCGGCAGTGATCATATTGGGAACTTTTATCGCGATAGGAGCATTCGTGGTCTGGCGCAAATGAAGGTGGCAGAATGAGAAGATGTATCATACTTATCGATGTTCAGAAGGGGTTCATATCCCCGGAAACGGAATATGTTGCGGAAAGGATCGAGGGTCTGTTGAAGAGAGAGCATTTTGATCACGTGGTCGCCACGCAGTTCGTCAACGCCGAGGAAAGTCCTTTCCGCAGGTTCATCAAATGGGACAGTCTGTCGGGGCCGCCGGAGACGGATGTGCTGGATGTTGTAAAAGAGAATGCGGAAAGAATCTTTGTGAAGAATATCTATTCCGCCGTCAACGATGAGATGCTTGAGTATCTTGAAAAGAACAAGATAACGGAGGTCTTTCTGGCTGGGATCGATACCGACTGCTGCGTCCTGAAGACGGCCGCGGATTTCTTTGAGATAGATATGGACGCGAAAGTGCTGGCATACTATACGGCATCGAACGGGGGGAAAGAGAGCCGTTATGCGGCGGTGCGTGTGCTGAAACGTATGATCGGGGAGAGCCAAATAATAAAGAATAAACACTTCTGAACATAACTCATTGATAAATAGTGGTGGACTGGGCGAGATTTGAACTCGCGACTTCTTGCTTGCAAAGCAAGCGATCTGGCCAACTGATCTACCAGCCCTTAAGCCTTGAATGGAGAGCCATTATTAAAGGATTATTACGCCAAATCTAAATTCCCTTGGTAAATTTGCACACCTGACTGAATTGAGACTGTCTTTCTTCCAACCGAATCAACCAAAAAGCCAGACTTCAGACTATATAAATACTAGATAGCCATTGTTATATTTGACTCAAATAATCTATATTGGGAGTAAAGTTGCCTGAATACTGATTAATATTGGAGATGAAACATGATGACGAAGGGAATTGTGTATATTATGATTAACCCCTGTTTAGATGGATGGGTCAAAATAGGATTCACAGAGAAAAACTCAACTGAAGAGAGGCTAAAAGAGCTAAATACGCCCGCAAACATCCCTCTGTCATTTAGAGTATGGGCGGAATATTATACAGACAATCCCCGAGAGACGGAACAAATCATCCATAATATTATCAATTGTGTTGATGAATCCTGCCGTGCTGTGGAGACCAAAGACTCTGGTCGTAAAAGGATAAGGGAATTCTTCCAAATATCGCCAGAAAAAGCATATGAATTGTTTAAAAACATTGCAAAACTGAGAGGCGATGTAGATTCATTGAATCTTATAGAGCCAACTCAGGTTGAGCTGGATGAGGATGAGATAGCCAATCGTCGCAGGCCTAGATTCAAATTTAGTATGGTAGGACTTTCTCCGGGAACAGAGCTAACATTTATCAAAGATGAAGAAACAACATGCGTCACAAATGATGAGGAAAATCATGTTGTGTATGGTGGCAAAATTTATACATTATCGGGGCTGGCCTCCAAACTACTTACAGAGAAATGTGGGTGGAAAACTACAAGCACCGTCCAAGGTCCTCTATACTTTAGATACAATGGTGAAGCGCTTTCGGATATGAGAATAAGACTCGAATAACCAATAGAATGGGATGAATGAGATTGTTGCCAGAGTTGAATCGAATAAAAAAGAGTTTTTTTGACGGATTAAATAGCGATGGGCTTTTCGAAGTGCAAAATGGAAAAGAACTTCGAAAAACATTTCTTAGAACACCAGCTGAGCCAGAGGAGTACACTAAGCTGAAACTGATTAAGCCAATACTGGATCTGTTTGACTGCAAAGTAGAAAATGGAGAAGTAACTTTTGAAGCAATGCAGGGGGGCCGTAGGGTAGTTGATTACACGATTGAGACATCAAAAGGGGGGCGATACATAGTTGAGGCGAAACCTTTTAATGCGAATCTATACTCAAAAAGCATTGATGGTTGTGTTAATCAGGTAAAGGATGCTCTACTACTTCAGGATGTTGTAAAGAATTATCACAATGGCGGCATTGCAACGGATGGCAGGAAGTGGATTTTTATTGATGGGGGACGAAATATCATTGCCGATTACGATATCGATAAAAATTATGACGATGTCGAATTGATTCTTGTTGGAGGTGCGCCCCCTGTGGCGAATAAAGAAGAGATTAGCAATAAATTTTACAAATGGTACTCGGCACTGCTGTTTGGTGGAAAATACATAGGCCACGATGGGAAACCTCATGGTATTTCTGAAAGTGAGTGCTTAATCAACTCAATATCTGCTGTTTCTAACAATGAAGATTGCGAAAAAATTGCCCAAATGATTATTGATCGCCTGATTTTCATCAAGTTTCTTGAATCAAAGGGGATAATAAAGAACGAAGTGACTGATTATTTATACAAAATTGAGGATGATCGATTAAATCCACAGATGAAGTCATTATTCTTCAACATTATGAGTACAAAAAAAGAGGAACGCATCGGCATTAATCCGGAATTTATTGACATTCCTTATCTTAACGGGAGTCTTTTTACAAGGATTCAGCCCGAAATCGATAATCCAGACTATCTAATCAAGCCTCAAATACTTAGAGGCGTTCTTGGGTTCCTCGGCTCATTCAATTTTGAGAGCAAAAGTAAAACAAAGTCTGCATCTCTTGATCCAGAGATTCTTGGTTACATATTTGAGATGTCAATGAATTCTAAAGACCGCAAAGGTACAGGTGCATTCTACACTCCAAAGGGGATTACTCAATATATGTCAATGGAAGCCATACATCATGCTTTCCTCAACAGAGTGAAAAAATATCTTGCTATGCGGGGGTATAATCAGATAGATGTTGATTCTATTAACTCTGTTGATGACATCTGCAATAAGCTTAGTGACATTATGAATACCTGCATATTCAACGATGTTCTTCCGGAGTTCGCGGTTTGCGATAATGCATGCGGTTCTGGGGCTTTTTTATTGGCAGCAGCAGATACCCTCTGCGAGATATATTCAAAAATCAACAACAAAGCAGGATTAAGAAATCCAGAAGTAGCTCTTAAGAAACTTATACTGAATCACAATCTTTATGGAGTTGATCTAAACCAAAACGCCGTTGAAATTGCAAAGCTGAGACTGTGGTTGTGGCTTGCAAACTCATATCGTGTGGATTATATAGAGGCGCTACCAAACATTGATTATAATATCAGGAGTGGAAATAGTCTCATTGGCTTGCTGAGAGTTGATGAATTCAAAGCGCTCCCGTCTCGTATTGAGGACTTCTTAGATAGCGGAAAAACAGTAGCAACGAAGCTTAAGCGCAGGCAAGAAAAAATAGAAGAGTATCGGAATCTGACGGGTGCAGAAGCGAGAAAAGTCAAAAAAGAGATAGATTCCGAAGCAGGAAAAATACGCGAGGGGCTCTCTCATGCCCTATTTAGTCAACTTTCGGGCAATAAACAGAAATTAACCTTGGAGGAATTGATTGAGGCCCGCCCTTTCCATTGGGGTTTTGAATTTAATGATATAATAGAAAGAGGTGGATTTGATGCAATAATCGGCAATCC
>Ga0123357_10007458_pt1 | contig 13521 bp, 5 predicted proteins | sample TergutEmb28metaG_FD_89873 | JGI IMG/M metagenome (GOLD analysis project Ga0123357, IMG submission 89873) | Embiratermes neotenicus P4 segment gut microbial communities from Petit-Saut dam, French Guiana - Emb289 P4 | ecosystem: Host-associated > Arthropoda: Insects > Digestive system > Gut ...
AAAATAAAAAAACAAAAATAAAAAAAAAAAAAATATAAAAGAAATTAAAAAAAAAAAAAAAAAAAAAAAAAGTCTATCTTCAATATGCAAATTATTTTATATTAAGTCATTGCAATCTTAAAAACAAGTCTGTTTATACTGAACAAGGGACACAAATTATAATGTTCCCCAATATAAAGATATTAAGCCCTCTAAAATATCCTTCATGGCAGTAGTTGCCTGTGGCAACAAATGGAAACTGTGCAGTGTTATGGCTATACAAGGGATACAAACAGTTATTGCTGTCAAGTTCCGTTCATACTCATGAAAATCGCATCTGATACACACAAAAGTATCTGTACTTGTAAAGAAACTTATGATATATCTGTACTGATATCAGTTAGAACAGCAGCACAATGTATCTAGACTTTGCTGCTGCAAATTCTGCTGTACACATGTACGGACAGACAGACATGTGACACTGCAGCCCACTCTAAGATTAATGATTGTAAATATACATCTGTACTCAATTTTTATAGTAGTAAAAGAAAAACTTAAAACTAGGACAAAACCAACCAAGGGAGAAGGAACGCAACTTGACTGGTTGGGTTCACATTGGTCTGTACAGCTTGCTCTTTCTTCCAGATGGTGTTTAACTGCAACAGAGGAACAACAGAACATAAGAGCACAGCAGGTGAACAATTAGTAGTGCTACTGATGCAGTTCCACATTCAGAGTGCAACAGAGGCATGGAAATGTGTTTTACTTTATACGAACTTGAAAGCAGAAGAAATTATACTTAATCCATTACCTAGATGCCATCTGTGAAGAGGGAACATCATTTCCCTTACATCTTTATAGTTCACAAACAGTTACATGTCTGTAACTCTTGTATCATCAAAGCAACTTTTTGGGTACACAGATTTTCTTTATAACTCTACAAGAAAGACACACTACTAGAGGCCACTTCAATGTCTGTACCTTGTGCCTTCACATTATGAATATTTTATGAATACTAGCATGATGGCTGTGCACATGTCTCAACTAAAAGTGAAACACACACCATTAGCCATTTTAATGCCCAACAATCCAGTGATTTCTGCACAAAGCACCATCAGCCAAACTATGGACTTCCACTTTCATACAGTTACTTATAACTGCCACTTCATCTACCTTATGTAACTTGTAATAACTGCAGTAAATGGCATTAAGACTTCTCATACAGCTGTGCACATTTCATACTTCGGCTCCAAAAAACTGAGTTCACATTAATTATCTGGCCCGTTGTTAGTATTCAATAGGAACATGACCAAACTTGCACACAGTGATATACAGAAACTGAAATTTCCAGCTAGCAGTGAAATGCACAATGTAAGTCTACTCTGAATACTTCACCGACAGTCATATATTAAATTCAATTACTTTACCAAAGGAAAAAGTAAAGTTGTTCCTTTACAACGTCATGTGTATTACAAAAAATGTCAAACATATTCTTCAAGACCCTGCAAACAGCAAAACACTTCAGATTTCTTAACACTAAACTGTCAAACACAGACTTTATCCCCCAAGGCTTACATTTTCAGCAAAAAAGGCATGTTATTTTTCCCAGCACAACATGCTACAGGTTGACACCAGAAGGATGAGCACAAGTCATGTGGTACGTTTAATACACAGGTCTTGTTGGTTTCAGCATACAGATTAAAAAGTGTCCAATGATAAGTGGGTGTTCTAAGATCTGCCCAGATGGCTCAGCTATCACTGACTGGAAAATTGTGGAATTTGAGTTCAGTTCCTGGCACATGCAAGAAAGCCTTCTCTTCTCCAAACCAACTGGACCTGGAGTCCATAAAGCCAATTATTTAATGTTCCAGGGGCACTTTATCAAGTGGCCAGAATATGACGCTGGCCATTCAACTCTATCTAAAGCCAAGAATAATAAATGGAGCTACATGACCATTCCAGCACATGCCTTCATTGTGTGGAGCCCAATTAATCACAGGACAACTTTAACTTTACTCGTAGTTTATCCAAGAGCTCCATGGCAAGGAAGTCCTCAGCACTTAACTCATAAAGACCATGGTTCATAATGCATATCTGACACATGGCTTAGACAAGAAACATTAGTTTTTTTTAATAGATCCATTTATTTCTGGGACACAACACACTGATACATGTACTGTACATACCCTGAACATAAGTTTCCCTTGATTCTATGCATATTTTTATTACTCCCACCGCAACTGACATAACAACAATGTTATATTTTCCTGAAATGCACATTAGTGTTTTCTACCATTTTCCTAAATTATCAGTTAAAACTGAGCATACAATGGCATGCTGCTGTCATTTTAAACACTTTCAAATGCAAATCAGAACTGAAACCTGACTTTGTATAATTTCTTGTTTCCTCTTTTGTCTTCATATATGCTTGGTATTCTAAAGTTCATGGGTATGCCAGCGAGGTGAAGGAGTGATTCATACTGATGCTAGGCCTGTGAAGTGACAAATGACTTTTGACATGAGCTGTAAGTTAGTGCCAGTTGCACATTCTTATTACATCAATGAGTTAATGTTCTTCCATGACCCTAAGGAAATTAAACTAGCAAAGAGTTTATTTTAATTTCTGGATGTAAACTAGCAAAGAGTTTATTTTAATTTCTGGATGTGGTTCAGTTTTCAACATGAAAGGTGAACCAAAAATAGAAAATCTTGTGTTGAAAAAAAAGTGAGGGTGGGGGGACGCTCTGGTCCAAGGGGATGTTAATCAGGAAACACAAGATGCACTGGCTGCCATAGTCAGAACTGAGACTCCAATATTCAACATTACGGGTTAACAACAGGAAGGACATCAATAAGAGTCAAGATATAAGGTGGCAACTTCTCTGGTCCGACAGCCTAAAACATCTACCATTCAAAGAACTTGAGAGAGTCCAGGCCATGTGGTTCATACTACCTACAGCATGCAAGACAGTAATCAGTGGCATATTACGGACAGAAAAGGCTCAAAAGATTGGGTATAGAAGATTTCAAAGCCTCTAATTACTATATCAGTAGTTTCAAGCAGAAAAACTGGGATGTGTACAGAAATGTTGACACGTTAACAGTGGAGGAATGGAAAAAGGAATAGTTTCTCAACATTTTTGAGGATTATAAATCAAGAAACATTTTTAATCCTTACAAGATTGGGCCATTCTTCAGACTTCCACCTAACACGATACATAGTTCAAAAGAAGATTCTTATAATGGTTGGAAGAACTACAAGGAGAGGATAATGGTTCTGCTACCTTGCAGTACCAAAGGGACTGATAAACACCACTGTATACTGGGAAGAATGAAAAACCTTGCTGCTTTAAATATGTCAGTAAGTTGCCCATAATATGTGTAGAAAATGAAAAAGCATGTCTTTCACAACCTATTTTATTGACTATTTAAGGGCAGTAGATGCCAAATGAGATCCCAAAAGAGAAAGATTTTTTGTGGACCAGTGTGCTGCTCCTCATCAAATATTATTTGAGTAAGCAAATCAAGAAGAATGAGATAGGCAGGGCATCACACACATGAAAGAGAATGAAGATGTGTACAGAGTTTTTGTGAGGAAACAAGGTGACCACTTGGGAGACCTACACATAGATGCAATATTCAAATGCGTATGTGAGAAACAGGTTGCAACCCATGTACTGGATTGATCTGGATCAAGATAAGGACAAGTGGTGGTCACCTGTGAACACAATAATGAACCTTCTGGTTCCATACAATATGAGGAATTTCATCACTAACTGAGGAAATCTGTTTCTCAAGATCACTGATCTACAGAGTTAGTGTGCTGCTCATGCCCAAGATGCATCACCATTCTAACAACCATCTGACCAGGGAATAATCAGGTCATCCAAATATTACTCCTGCAAGCAACTTATATAAGAACTATTTCTAGGACTGATCACAAGTTGCTTCATGATAAAACTCATAAGTTAAATGTTTTGGATGCACTACAGTTCACTGCAGAATTGTGGCTGTGTCACACACATCAGTAGTGAAATGTTTTCAGAACTGTGGATTTAACTGAAATACAACCAAAGCTGGTGAAGATGCAACAGAACTTGGCACAGCCAAAGATGACGGGTCAGCTAAGAGCAGGTGCATCATTTCAAGAATATGTATCCTGTGACTATAATGATGTAACATGTGAAGTACAGGCAGAATAATGATGGTGAGGAAAAATGGTAGAAAAAATACATTTCCAGCAACATTTCTATCAGCAATGGAGAGCACCAAGCATGTGAGGAAATAACGCATGAAGTATGATGTAGATGACATCATGACAACTGCCCTTAGCAGATTTGAGAATAAGTTGTACTGAGTTCAGCAGAAGGCAAAGATGCAGCCAATTTACTTCAATGGCTATGTGGAAGAAGTGAACTATGTTACATTTTGAACATAACAAAGTATCGCTATTCATTTCATTCTGTAGTCTGTCTTGTCTTATGACAGGTACATAGCCTCTTCCAAAGTGAGTATTCCACAGAGTATGATCTAGTGCTTCCTCTTTCCATTTACCAGATCCTCTATTTTCCTTAAGGTCATCCAACAGCTACTTACATCTTCTTCCTCATCTTCCTGTTGCTTCTGTCCTCTCCTCTATCTTTTCTTCAGTAACACGTTTCAGAAGGCAGTTTCTATGCAAAATGTTACCAATCCAGCTACCCTTCCTTCATTTTATTACATGTACGATATTCCTCTCCTCCTTGACTGTATGTAACACTTTTTCATTTTTCACACAATCAGTCCAACTGATTTTCTCCATCCCCCTCTCCAGCACCACAATTCAAAACTTTCCAAGTATTTGCAATCAACTTTTCAAAGCATTAAAGTTTCAGCATTTCAGCACCATACAAAGCAATGCTCCAAATGTAGCACTTTACTAATTTCTTCCCTGCAATGTAAGCCCAGTTTTCTGGTGAAAATAGTCTTCTGTTACTAGAATGCTGCTTCTACCATGCAATCCTGGATTTAATTTCATATGTACATCTTGCATCACTTGTTATCATGTTACACCTGTGGCTGCAATATTCCACAATCTCTGGTTGTTTTTAATCTATCATGATCTGCATTGGGGATGGCTGCCTTGAGATTTTCAGTACCTCAGTTTTTCCACATTAATTTCAATTGTGTTAATGTAGGGTATATAATTCCAATTAACTACATAAATTGTCATTTCCTTGTTCCATTTTCATTGATTTTATACTCATTTGAAATTGTCCCTTCAAAGAAGTGAAATCCCAGTGTCACTGTATTAGAAACACTTGTCAATAATGAACTTAGATGAAAACAAGATATTCTCATATTCATTCAGCAAACCAGTCTGCTAATATCAAAATGTAGTTAAAATTTTACCTTACCAAATCCTCAAACGAAAAATTGTTCAAACAGGAGCTAAGAAAATTACTCATGTGAAAAAAAATTCACCTTGTCTTTAAGTACTATACCATCAGATATATCGTAAATCTCTGCACTACATCATGTGGTCTCCATCTGTTCCAGCCATTTTAACCCAAGGACCCACCAACAGAAGGTGTGTGGGACCCAGAACTAGTCTTCATGCAGTAAAGACAGAAATTCCCACACCTTCCGGAAACTGAACCTTGACTATCCAGCCAGTCACTTTACTGACAGTTACCCCACTTAATGGTTCTATGCATGTCTATGCATTTACTTCTGCAAAGCACATTCCTCCCTCTATGGAACATAATAATGAAAATAGTCAGCTGTAGTTAGATGTCACAAATTTCATGCACTCTTCAATACACAAAAGTTTGATAACAGTCTAAACACAACCAAATTCTATTAAACAACACAGAATTTAGTTGTGTTTAGAATACTATCAAACTTTATGTACTGAGTTACTGAATAATAGAGCAGGATGTGGCATATCAAAATTCACTCACTCTTCTTCAAAATACAAAGAAGTTCAAAATACTGCCTGTTAACAAGATCAAACTATGAGAAACAACAATCTGACTCATCATTAGGCCAGTCCGCTGAAGAGGTATACCACTGTTACATACTAAAATCAGCAAATTTTAAACAATTTTATTGAGTTCTAAGCATAAATAATGCAACGGTGCCCTCTGCAAGCTGCAACTTTAATGTTATACTCTCCAACAATGTACTAATGCATATTTTAATTATTTGCAGAAGGAATTATGAATACAGCAATTAAAATCAGCTGAAATTTACACATCTTTCCATACATCTGTTTTGCTCTGCCTTCCTTCACAACACAATCACAACACGTCGTGCTACATCACTATCTAATGGTAAATCATAATTATGGATAAAGTAATCTTAACCACAAATGCTGAACTTGCTTTTCCTCACAACTACAAACATAAAAAGATGCAGACTACACTACTTCAATAAATGCATCCATGAGGAGATGACCAGTAACGGAAAACTTGCACATAAATGAGGTAAAACAAATTTTTATACTATGACAGAATTCAATGATAATGAATAGAGAAAAAGAGACAGGATCATGCACTAGAGAAGACGTGTGTGCCAACATCCAGCGTGCAACACCACAACGTACCTCTCAGACGAATCTGCAATAACTCACTTCCAGCAGAAATGCTTCTATTTCCCAGTATTAGTCAAATCACTGGTAGGTTATACCACACTTACTGAGGAGTTAATAAAAATCTGTATGATAAGTCATAACAAAGATACATGTACAGAAAAACTGCAGTTAACCACAATAGAATACTTCCAGAGTTTTTCTCCCAAAACTCTAAAGAATGTTCATGTGATGAAGTTACAAATTCTTAGCAAAAGTGTGCATTTCTATGGCACTGTTCTGGTTCAGTTTAGACTACCACATAGTGTATGACATCTTTCAACTTTCCTAACATAACTTTGCTTTGTAAAATTATACCTCATAAAATGAACTCCAATTTAAAACATTTTACAGCTTCAGCAACTTGAAATATACAGTTACATGGGTTACGAATAGAAGGCTAGCAATTCAATTTAACATTTTTATTATCAACCAGACAACAGAAGAAAATACAACTGGTTTGTTTTTATCTGCAGACATGCAGATGTCACATCAGATCTACATATATGTGGATTGGAAAAAAGATGGGCAATAGGACATCAATGAAAGTGTGGGTTAAGTGAACACTTAAACTGACATTATTCTTTTAAATCAATTATAAAGCAAGCCTTCACACCTTTTCTTACATCTGGACAGGCACTCAAAGGTAGGCAAATTTATTTCATTGTTTCTTCCTCTCACTTATGTCAATGACCTTTACTAGTCTCCTCCTCATTAAACAAAAGTGGACAAATGCACACGCACACACTGAAGGCAATCAGTGCTCTTACACTCCCATACACTTGGAGGCCATACCTTACAGCCTGCATGGAATCACAAGGAGAAGCACACAAGACAAGTGGATTTCATATTAAAATAGATACTGTACGGAACTTATTTTGTTACAACTGTGATATTGCACGGCCCCCATACACAGTCCATATACACCACCTATCACAATTACAACTGACCACGAAATGCAGTGTCACTTATACTGTATTACTGGCCATGGCAATGCCTAATTTACAAATACAAAACTTCTTTTCTGATTTGTGTACATTTGAAATAAAGAAAATGTCACCTACTTGCCATGGAACCTATACTAACAAAGAAACAAATGCAAACCTATACCACTTCTTAAACCACTACAAACACTTCTTATACTAAAATTAAAAATCACATCCTGCTCTCAGAATACCAGAGCATAATATTGAAGAGCGCATCTTACAAGAAAATATGCTGTTCATACTATCTATAATGAAAATAGGAGGCATTTATTTCATGCCAGACTGTATTTCAATGAAGCCTGCCCCTGCAAGGTCTGGAAATACAGTAAAACCTCAATAAAAATAAAAAAGTGGACAAAACCCATGAGAGTATCCTGACTGTGTCACAGTTTGGGGTTATTACTTCATGGTACATTGTTCTGACCATTCAATCCCTCTACCTAGATTTCATTGAAACAAATTCTGAGACACCAAACTGAACAAGTTCTACAGCTCCATACAGCATATCAAGTAACCAGGTACCGTGTAGGCTGTATTTATCACATGGTACATGCCCCTATTCACAGTGTGGTATTTCATGTAGACAAATGAAAATCAGTTGCCTTCACTTCTGGTTTTTATGACTTACAGCAAAGGGTATGAATTGGTATCTGCACTGCAGTGAGAACAAAAATGATCTTTTAGTGAGAATGCTGTGCAGGAGAAATGCAGTGGACAATGGACATCATAAGGAAATCAGTCATATAAGCAGTCACATAAGCATGCTATACAAATACAAATCAAATCTTGGTAGAAGGTTATATTAAGAACTGAGAATAGCATTCTAAAGCACAGACATTTTGCATCACTGTTCACAAATACAGATTTCGTAACTTAAAAAAAAAAAATACAAATACAAATATTAAGCTTTTACACCTTATCACTTTTAAAACATTTTATTTTTTGTACTGCTCATTAAGTTCAACAGAACAAAATTATTTCAAATCAGTGTTTCTTGGGTTATGTAATAAAGTTTTCTTAACTGCACAGAGTACAGCATCAAAATTGTGGGACAACTACAAAATATGAACTCAGGCACAAAAGGAAAAGAATGTGGCCCATCTGAAGGCACTGTTTCAGTATATGTCTCTAAGAACTACAGAAAACCTTGAAAATCCTCAGCAGGCTACATGATCTTTGGGCAGAGATTTGAATCCACTACCTCCTGAATATGAACAAATTCAAATCTTCTCAATGGCAATACTTGTAAAGTTTTTAAGCACTTGTCTTTACATTTCCATATGAGGTAATATGCTAAACACATGAACTATTTTCTTTACACAATTCTTCAGGTAATAGAGGCTACCTTGCCAGTTACTTTTGTTAATGCGCTCTCTGAATAGGATCATATGTGACAGGTTCTGACATAAGCTGTAGCAATGCACACATAAAGAATTAAAAGGAATGACTCAAATTCCATGTATGTAATATGAGATGTTATATACAGATTTGCATTCCAACTTATATGCTGAGCACTAACATTTGAGACAGTCACACATCCCACAGAGGGGGCCAATTAGCAAACTATAGCACTAAATAATCATGATTTGAAAATTTATATAGTTACATACATTTGCAGGGTGTCTTGGAATCTGGGTACATTCTATTTTGAAACACAATTAACTTCAGAATGAAAACATATGATAATGTCTTGTGTAACATAACGCAAAAACACAAGGTTTAAACAAGAATGGGGGGTACAGCATGTCCCTTGCAAAGTGACACATATGCTATCAGCTGTATTATCCACCTACATATCACTCACCCCCAGTAGTGTGATTTCTGGGCATTTGCGGAAGCACTTCTTTAGGCTTAGCCACACCTATCAGCAAGTTTTAAGATCAGTCCATGTTCAGAAGCTGTGCACAACAGACTTAGCTGCTTGTGAATATGAAGTACCGTGTAACACAGAGGGTCTTTATTGTGGAAAACTATACAAGAAATAAACCACATAAAAAGTGTTACAATAAATTTAGAAGCTGGCTTCCAGCAATTTCAATTCCACTCAGAATAAATATATGTCCACAAAAATTTCTGTTGTCAGAGTACAGTTGTGTAATAGCTTTTGTGAAGTAGTGTAGTGTGAAGCCACCTTATCTTACAGATGAGGTTACTTACACAGCCACATAACTACTCAAAATAGCAGATACTGGTGAGCACAAAATCCCAGACCAATACATGCTACAAGAGGTGGTGTAACATGACATTAAGTTGAAGAAAGGTGTACTTGCAGCAAAACAGGAATAATCAGACATCTTCTTTGCAGATACAATGAATTCAGAAGGATATAATGGACAAATTATCACACCATCTTTTCTTAAATTTACGTCATTAGGAGAATAAATGCAGGTTCTTCCAGCAACTTTCCATACAGCCATAAATTCAACGGCCACTTAATGTAACATTTTTGGGGACTGAATAATTCAGTCCTCCTTTGTGGACTGTTAAACCACTTGGTCTGATGCCAAGTGACTATCATTTGTGTACAACATTTATAACATCGGGCTTTGAGGATGACCTTAAAGAAATTATCCGGTACACAGTACTGGCAATATCTAGAAAAAAATTTCACACAATTTGTAATACTATGTTCACCATGTGTCAATCATGCCTGAGAGTTATTGGGGTTCATTGCCAACACCTTCTTTAAGATGCAACAAGTTATATTACAAAACGCAGATTGTTCATTATGTTCTATGAGTGGATTCCAAAGTGGATACTGTATTAAAGGGGCAGGAGTGAAGTTGCAGTGACACCAAAATTTAAGGAAAAAAGTAAGCAGAAAGTTTCCAATGGGTATACATTTAGTCAGGCGCTCTGCTAGTGTGGTAAGGGAGGTGGAAAGAATCTACTAGCACTCATTCCAAACTAAACCCTTCAATGCTTCTATTACTGCAGGTTTCCATATCATATTAGCCATCTCATATACTCAGAATATCAGCAATGTGCGTAAGTTTGTATGTCCTTTGCATGACTTATTTTCATTACAGATACTTGTAAGACAAACCTTTTGCAGCTTAATGATCATTTTATTTAAGGTTACATATCCTGACATACTTTAATGACAAAACTTTGCCTCACAACTATCACTTTAGCACAGAGGCACCTCTATTTTTATAACTCAATGGAATCAATGTAATGTATGTGAAAAACTACAATGATTCATCCTTATACCCGTGTATATTCAATGCAAACTGAGTTGGGCGAAATTCTGCATCGTACACGTCAACTAGTTCTGTTTTATGCTACCATCAGCAAAGTATTTATAACGTGTCACAGGGCTGATACTGTTTATTCATATACCAAGATAGAGTAACAATTTCATGAATGATTACTTACATACAACTAACAAAAGGCAGTCTTAAGACCCCCAAAAACAATACTCTTATTTCCAAAGTTGCAGATTCTAGTAGCAGAAAATTTTGACAAAAGCTATACAAAAGGGTTTTATTAGCTGCAGACAGCAATACTAAAAAGGCCTACAGAATATTATGCAATGATGAGAGGTTGACAGTGGTGTAAGCCACAAGAATTTTAATAGGAAGATATTCCATAAAGTATAGAATCACAGGAAAAAAGATTTCACTGACAGATTTTGATCTCATAGCACAGCAAAGGACAAAAATGAGACCTGAAACTATTTTTTGGATAAAGCATTTGCAGAAAATATAGTAACCAAGACGACCCACCATGCAAAACACATTAAAAAATCACAGAATAAAGGGAAGAGTGGTTTTCAAACCCAAACCAAACCATGGGCTTGAAACCGAGCGACAGTGAATTTATGCTGTGCTTTGCATGTTGAGACTACAGAGATGCTGGTCTCTGTTCAGAGGGCTTGAAAAACTACATCACCAAGGTGAATGACCGAACCCATGTTCATACTCTGCAGATATTACAAGACTTGAATATAAAATCTGATTAAGCTGCAGCAACTACAGCCACTTCAGTCTGTGCATGCAGTTTTTGTGAATTTAAAGATCTGATCTCTTCCACTTTATGATCTTCAAGTATCTTTAAACCCCCTTCCATTTTAGGATCATTATGTCTTTAAGCCCCCTGGTGGTGAGGCAGTAAACTACAGAATATGTGATAGTAAAGCACACAACTTTTCCTCACTTTAAACCTTGCAAAAAAAACCCCAAGCACCAAGGCAACTGGGGTTTTACTGTACCCACATACCTTATGTTTCTCTGCCAAAGCAAAGCTAGTGTGATATATCTAAGCTAAACAACACTCTTTCCTTCTATCCCAGTACTATGGCTAACATATGTGTCTTTAAAAGATAAAAATAGGTTATATAAGGTATATGAACAGATTATATTACAGGGAAAGTAATTCTCATCATGTCTTAAACTGGTCATGTTTACATATCACTGCATAGTTCTTACTTTTCTCTATCTTCACATTCTTAACACTTTCTCCAACCGTACATATAACTACAGTCTGAGGAGTGAGTAAAAAAACTATATTTACTTTTTCTTCAGTGTGAAGAAGCTCCTACGCTTTGGTTCATCCTTGCGCTCACCAGAAGCAGGGAGTGTCTGGGAACGTGAAGGCTCAGCTGACCCATGGAGGTCGCATTGTACACTTATACGTCGAACCCATTCATTCATCTCAACTTCATCACGTGCCTGGAAGAGGTACTCAGCCCCATTTGCTAGCCTGCAATACACAAAACAGGAAAGTTCATAAAATGAATAGAAGTATCATGAGAATGGTGGTAAACAGCATACGAAAGAGGCTTTACAATTTAAACATTCCACATTAGGAATGAAATAAAGGTAGAGGTGGTAAAGACCTAAACCTGAAAAACAAATACAAAATTTCTGCTGATAAATCTCAAAAGAAGAGAACACTGAGACACATGTGAAAATGGGAGGATAATGTTAAAATCGTGTATAGAATGGATTCAGCTAACTCACAGTATAGTCAAATGGTGGGGTCTTGTAAGCAATATTATAGAACTTCCCACATTCCATAAATGGCACTGAACTTCTTGTCCAGCCAAGTAAGAGCTTACCAAAAATGACTTTGCTCTATGGTATAAAGTCAGTTACTTTTGGTTGTTCTTTCTTAGATATTCTAAAATACAGAAGGAGATTCCAATGACTTGATGGACCTTTCCTCTGGACTTGAAGCAATTCCACGGCGTTGAAGATCATTACTCACTCAAATTATCATTAACACATTCCGAAATTTCTCTTGTAATAAAAAAACTGTTATGATGTTATGACTCACTTGATTCTGAAGACATGTTTCTTCTTTGTGTAGTCATCAGCTACTTTGGCAGATCCCCCACGCAGATCAACCGGACTCTCACCTTTGAAGTAACTCTCAGGTGCTGCCTTGTAACTCTTCTGGTCTTTGTAGAACATGAGTGAACTACCACGCAGTACTACATACAGTTTGTCCCATGATCTGTGTGCAGAACAAGGACATCATAAGTGTAGGCATTATCAAAATATTTCAAAACCAAGGACCTTATGTAAATGAGAACATGCCAAATCAAACGTTTCAATAGCAACAACAGATGCCTGTCCAAAAATCCACAAAGAAAACACCCAAAATAAAGTTTACATACAGTAAGAGAGAGAAAAAAAATTCCTTTATATAAGAAATGAAGGCAGCAATGAAACATGGCAGATATAAACATCATGGGTCATCCCTCATCAGAACCTAGCTTTGTGTTCACAACATACTGAGTAGTGATGATGCTGTAACACAATGAATGTGGCATCTCCACCAACAGAATGCAACAGTAACTAATGACCTTATTTGATGTACAGTAGAACCTCGATTTATCGTTTTTCAAGGGGTTGGAGAAAACAAACGATGAATGTGGGAAAACGATTAATCCGGGAAACCACTTTTTTTAACAAAAAAAGTCGTACATTGTCTTTTGCT